>Ga0076173_101_pt1 | contig 60994 bp, 50 predicted proteins | sample RifGroD2_FD_67770 | JGI IMG/M metagenome (GOLD analysis project Ga0076173, IMG submission 67770) | Parcubacteria bacterium GW2011_GWD2_38_11
ATCTTGAATTTTACAATACTGAAAGACTGCACATGGGCATAGACTTTAAAACCCCAAATTCCTTAGTTAAGTGTTTCCAAGCTATTGGATAGAAGACGGCAAGCAATTTTCCCACCGTGAAATATCCATACGCATTGAAGGTACTAAAATTCATTCAGATATTATGCATTATCGCGATATGAAAAACAGAAGCAGACAACTGGCAATCCCGCGCACCATCACACTGCAACTTGGCACGCTGTTTGGTTTTTTCTTCTTTAACTCTACATTGGTTGCAATAAAAAGTGTTTTGTTTTCAATGATCGCACTCTCCTGCTACTACCTATGCATCGGTGTTCAAAAAGCACTTTCAAAAATTTAACAAAAAAATACTTTTATTTTTTCAGAAATGAAATATATGCAAACTGATACGGTAGTATTATGCATCTGAGAAAAAACTTCAGAAAAAAAATTATTTATTAACAATAAATACAATGAGAGGGGGAATCATTTATTTATTAGGCTGTTTTGACTGTGTCAAAAATATGCCACTAAAGGCCGACGAATGTTCATTACAAAAATGTAATGAGTGTCCGTTGGCTTTTTGAATTCCAATAATTATTAACGTCATTCATTTTAAATTCGAGCAGAGAGGTTTCCATTTTAAATAATGAAATAGAGGAAGGAAATCTTACTTTTTGAAAAAAATGCAGGCAATAGAAAGGCCAGCTAGAAAGAGAGGTGAAAGAACATGAAAAAAATATTAGCAATAATTCCAACTCTTGCGCTCGTGTTTGCTTTTTCAACATCATTTGCCTTTGCATCTGATCGAAACAATTCCTGTTGCAATGACTCACATGACAAGAAAGTAACATGCTGCCCATCAGTTGAAATTGAAAATACTAATGATGCAAAAACTTACAACAATGTCACGTCTTTTTCAGACACCGGACTTAACAAGATTTTATCCAGTTTTGGAAAAAAGACTCATTCATCTCGTCATCATGATGAGGACAATGGACTCACGGGTATAGCCAAAATCCTTTCTGGCGCTGCAGAATCATTTGCAGGAACTGAGACCTATGCCAATGACACAAGAATTGTTGTTGACGAACCAGAAAAAGGAAAAGTTGAAATCGAAAACACGAACGAAGCACTCACCACTAACAATGTGACTTCGTCTGCAAGCACAGGTTACAACTTTATTTCTGCTAAGGGCATTAAAAGTGTTATCAAAACTGGATATGCAGGTTCACAATCCAGTGCAATAACAATGGTTAACAGCAATGTGATCAAGATCACAGATTAATCATTCAATTGACGGGAAAAAGAGGGTGGCTTTCTCCACCCTCTGCTCATCCCCTCGGTGACCATTATCTTATAGACAAAAAAATGAAACGTAAGAATTCAAAACAAAAAAAAGCATCCAGCAAAATGATCAATGAAAAAATAGTTCCGTTGATGATTATTTTTGTTATGATTTTTTATCCACTCCTCTTCCCTCTTTGGATCATTCAAGCAGAGGAAGAATTAGTTGCAACAACAAACGCAAGCGAAGACATCAAGCCAGCACCCATAGAAAAAGAAGATCCGCCTAAGGACGCTGAAGAAGAAGCGCCAGCTGAGGAACCCACAAAAGTGGAGGAAAAGATTGTCGAAGAAACAGTGAGCGAAACAGAAACCAATTCAAATCAGACAACCCAAGCAGAAATTTCAGCAGATTCAGCCACCAATGATAATAGCATTAACCAAAATCAGATTAGCGACAGTGAAACAGCTGAAGAATCAATTGATTTGAATCTGCCCGAACAGCAACAAGAAGAAAGCACCCTTGAAAATGAAACTGCCCCAATTCAACAAGATCCAGCAAATGTTTGCTGCGATGTCGACAACAATTGCTGCTCAGATGCTGCAATCGAAAATGACAACGACGCAGAAATTTCCAACACCGCAGACTCAATTTCCAATACTGGAAATAATTCTATTAACGATTCACAAAATACAAACACTGATGAAACAACAGATAATGACAATGATGATTCCAATGAGTCCACTAGCGATCAATCAACCAACAATGAAACCGAAGATGAGTCGGCTATAAATTCAGAATTAGAAAACGGAGAAATGTCCACTGGCAATGCGATCGCCGACAACACCATCGTAAATGAGGCGAACACAAATATTGTCAGTGAAAATTATATTGACTCCGTCATAAACATCACCGGCGATGAAAGTTATGACATCAATTTACTTGAGCAATTTCAAAACTTGCTTGGAGAAGCTGAGAAATTGAACACTGCCAATCTGGAAGCGCTCACTATTGAAAATAACAACACTGCCAACATCACAAACGATATACAGATAATCGCAAATTCTGGTGAGAACACCATTGCTGCAAGTGAAGAAACTGAAGATGCTCAAATTGCCACTGGCGATGCAACCGCCGACAGCAACATTATAAATATCATCAACCGCAACTTGATTGGCAACACTTGGATTTTCTCCGTCATTAATGTATTGGGAAATTGGGTGGGCGATCTCATTGTGCCAGGAGAAGGGCTGCTCGAAACTCCAACTTCTCAACTTGCAACTAATCTGGAAATTATCAATGAAAATGAAGCAACCATTGTCAACAACAGCAACACCAACGCGGACTCCGGTGGAAATTTGATCGCGGATGCAGAAAATTCCTTAATATCAACCGGAATAACTTCGTCATCATCAGAAATAACAAACGTCGTAAACACAAATATAATTCAAAATAACTGGTTTGTTTTGCTCATAAATAATCTTGGAGTATGGTCTGGAAAAATTTTAGGATGGGATGAAGCTGACGACGAGAAGAGCAATGTGTATGAATATAATTTCGAAACAAATACTGAAGAAGATTTTCTCACATCAATGTATTCGTTTTTATCAATTCATAATATCAATCAAGCAACAATAACAAATAATGCCAGTGCCAGTGCAACTACTGGCAACAATTCAATAACGGGAGGTGGAGAAAACGCAACCATACAAACAGGAAATGCATCCGCTAGCACCAACATCGTCAATATTGCAAACACAAATATAGTCGGCAACAATTGGATATTTGCAATTGTGAATGTAATGGGATCCTGGACTGGAAACACCGTCTTTGCATATCCCGATCTTGCCCTATCTATTAGCGATGGAATCCAACAAGTCAATTCTGGAGGTTTGTTGACCTATACTGTCTCCTATGAAAATATTGGCCAAGCAAATTGCGATGACGCTCAAGTTTCAATTGAACTTCCCGATACCTTAACTTATCAATCCAGCAGCGCACAGCAATTATCCAATGCGAAAAATTCTGCCCACATTTGGTCACTAGGAAAAATAAATGCCGGAGAAAAAAAATCATTTGCATTTACGGTGATTGCAAACAATAATGGCGAAACTGCTCCAACCAGCGTCAGCGCCACCATTTCAACAAACACCAAGGAAACAGAACTTCTCAACAACTCTGCCTCGGATGAAACAATAATTTTATCCAAACAAATGACTAGCAATGAACTTGAAGAATTTGAAGAATTTGATCCTGATTCACACTTAAAAATATCCAGACCTGCGATGGATTATCCATCTGTGCCGACCGGAAACATCGTGGAGCAATTTATATATGTCGAGAATGACGGAGATGACCCACTCGGCAATATCGTTGTCACGGAAGCAGTCATAAATCCAAATGATGAAATAGTTGGAAAATATTTATGGAACATACCAGTGTTAAACAAAAATGAAAAAGTTATAATCACCTATCAATTGATGATAGGCGCTGATGCAGCAGCCGGAACATATACCTATCGCGCACGCGGCGTGGCAGTAAACTCAATAGGCGAAAAAGTAACCAGCAACAAAGCCTTAAACAACCTCATCGTTTTTGCAATGTATTATAACAATAAACAAGATGCTACTGATTTTTCGCCGACAAGCATCAACACTAGTGATATTATAAATTATGACAACAAAAATATTTTAGGTGCGGCAACAACCAATAACAAAGCTGCTCCACTCTGGCTTCTAGTAACAGCTATTCTCATATACACACTTACGGGAGTTGCCTGGCTTCTGTCAAAAAAACTCAATCTGGAAACAATTACATTGAAAGAAAACTTGCTAAAAAATAGAACCGATTGGGGAACTGTTCATAAAATTTATCCTAGGGAATAAAACTTACAAAAAGCGTCCCGACACATCGGGACGCTTTTGATTTTTTGAAAGCTATCTAAGTTTTTCTGTGAAGTATGTTTGCAATGCATCAATTTTAATTCTCTCTTGTTTCATTGTATCACGATCGCGAACTGTTACAGTGTCATCTTCAAGCGAATCAAAATCAACTGTCACGCAATATGGTGTTCCAATCTCATCTTGTCTGCGATATCTTTTTCCAACATTTCCGTTGTCATCAAACTCACACATAAAATCTTCGCTCAGATTTTGGAAAATTTCTTTGGCCTTTGCAACTAACTCTGGTTTATTTTTCATCAATGGAAAAACTGCCACTTTAATTGGCGCAACAGCTTTGGGAAATTTCATCACAATTCTAGTTCCACCATCCCCGTCTGCCGATGAGGCAGAGTCCAATTTTTCCTCGGTATAACCCGCGCAAATCGCAGTCAAAATCAAACGGTCCAAACCAACCGTCGGCTCAAGCACGTGCGGAGTGTAACGCTTATTGGCAACCGCATCAAAATAATCCAGTTTTTCTCCAGAGAATTTTGAATGCTGCGTCAAATCAAAATCGCCACGATGTGCCAAACCAAAAAGTTCTCCAAATCCAAACGGGAAATTATATTCCGTATCAATGGTCTTTTTAGAATAATGCGAAAGTTTCGCCTTCGGATGTTCATAGCGACGCAAGTCTTCTTTTTTGGCACCAATAGAAAGTGCAAATTCCTCCTGTTCATCCAACCATTTTTCAAATAGCGGTTCCCACTTAGTTTCCGGTTCAATGAAATATTCAATTTCCATTTGTTCAAATTCTCGAATTCTAAAAATGAAATTTCTCGCCACAATTTCATTGCGAAATGCTTTTCCAATTTGTGCAATTCCAAATGGAATTTTCACGCGCATTGAATCAACCACATTTTTGTAATCAGAAAAAATTGCTCCTGCAGTTTCAGGACGAAGATATATTGGACCATCAACACTATTCATTTCGGTTTGAAACATCTGACTCATATTGCGAACATCGGTCCAGTCTGATTTTCCACACTGCGGACATTTGAGTCCTGCTTGCAAAGTCTGCGTCATTTTTTCTAATTCCCCTTCCATATCCTCTCCAGTCAATTCTTTCACAATATGATCAGCCCTAAATCTTTTCTTGCAGTTTTTACAATCAACAGAAGCATCATTGAATCCTCCAATGTGACCGGAAGCTTCCCAGAGTTTAGTGTTGAGCAAAATCGGTCCATCCATTCCAACAATGTCCTCACGTTTTTGCACAAACTTTTTCCACCACATCTTTTTGATATTGTTTTTCAGTTCCGTTCCATATGGACCATAGCTATATGAATTTGCCAATCCTCCATAAATTTCAGAGGTTGGGAAAATAAAACCCCTTCTTTTGCAAAACGACACGATGTCCTCCATCTTTGTTACCTTCTTTTCTTCAGCCATATTTTTATTAGAGCGAGGGTATTTTTTATTTTTTCACTAAAAACAAGTCACCTTGGCGTTATGTCAAAAGTTGCAATTGTTTTTCCGTGACAAAAATAAAATATACCCGAGCGATTTTAATTATGAAATAAAAAACCATACTTTCTGCGTCAAACAAGGGCTGGATTCCCGTTTTCACGGGAATGACACAATAAGAAAAAAGACCCATCCTGCACGCACCAAATAAATTGATGTGTACGGGACGAGTCTTGCTCGCGGTTCCACCCGACTTTCCTGTCACTCGCGAGTGACGGGACAACTCTTTTTTATGCAAATTGATTCTTGGCTTATCCAAGGGAAAAGGAGCCACCCCTTTCTCAACCTCACATAGCTCTATTATACTCCTATTGACTAATTTTGTCAATGATGCTATGATTGTTTTTTATGTTAATACCCTTCAGTTGTTTGGTCATCAAGCGTATCTATACATAAAAAACATTTAATTTTTTGTGTATACGATTCTTGCTTGGAAGCTTCTTCCCAGTTTGTTTTGTTTAAAATATACATGCATAGCAGAAACTTCAAAGCGGGCAGTTCGCGCCCAACGCGCTCAAGAGCGCCATTCCAAGGCGGACAAAAAAATTCATTCAATAACCAAGGTGGTCGCAAAAAACGTTTTACTGGGTCATATATTGATATCAGTCGTTTTATCAATAAGGCTGCCCCAATTGTAGAAGCTGAGGCCTATATCCCAGACACTATTTTTGCTGATTTCAAAATAGAAGAATCAATAAAGAAAAATGTTATTGCTCGTGGATATTTACACCCAACGCCAATTCAAGATAAAACCATCCCCCACATTCTCGAAGGAAAAGATTTGATTGGACTAGCCAACACTGGCACAGGAAAAACTGGAGCATTCTTGCTTCCGATGCTTGATAAGATTATCAAAAACCCAAGTGAAAAACTTTTGGTCGTGGTTCCAACTCGCGAACTAGCTATTCAGATTCAAGAAGAATTCCGCGCTTTTGCTGCTGGACTTCGCATCGGATCAGTGGTGGTGGTTGGTGGTGCCAACATTCGAACTCAAATCGAATGTCTTCGCTCACGCTACAATGTTGTGATTGGAACACCAGGACGACTCAAGGATTTGATCCAACGCAAAAATCTTCATCTCAACACTTTTGCAAATGTGGTTCTTGATGAAGCAGACAGAATGCTCGATATGGGATTTATGCCTGATGTGCGATATTTGCTTTCACTTGTTGCCCCAAAAAGACAGACTTTATTTTTCTCAGCAACACTAGCGCCAGAAATTGAAAAATTGATTCAAGAATTTTTGGTTGATCCAATTAAAATTTCTATCAAGACACGAGAAACTTCTGCCAACATTGATCAAGATGTTGTGCGTGTCAAACCGGGAGAAGATAAAATTGAAGTCTTGCAAGATCTTTTGCGCAAAGCAAATTTTTCAAAAGTTTTGATTTTTTCTCGAACCAAACACGGAGCTGAAAAACTTTCAATCATTTTGAGCAAAAACGGATTCAAAGCTCAATCAATTCACGGAGACAAATCACACGCCAAAAGACAAAAGGCTTTGAAACTTTTCAAAGAAAATTATGTTGAAATTTTGGTAGCAACCGACGTTGCTGCTCGCGGATTGGACATTCCAAATGTTTCGCACGTGATCAACTTTGATGTGCCTGCGACGTATGATGATTATGTTCACCGTATCGGACGAACCGGTCGCGCCGGCAAAACCGGAACAGCTCTGACTTTTGTGTAAACAAATTTCAAAAATTGCATACAAAAAAACAAGACTTCATTTCGATAGTCTTGTTTTTTTATTTCCTAACCAATAATCAAGATTCGCCAATTCCCTTGCTTTGGGCTTGCCATAAGCTATGATAAACACCTTTCTTGGCTAAGAGCTCTTTATGATTGCCCTGTTCAACTATTTTTCCTTTTTCCAAGACAACAATATTATCAAAATCAACAATCGTTGAAAGCCTGTGCGCAATAACAATAGTGGTAATGTTTCCTTTGGAAAGCTTTTCTATTTCTTCCTGTATTATCTTTTCTGATTTTGTATCAAGTGAGGCCGTGGCCTCATCAAAAATCAAAATTACAGGATCCTTAATTAACATTCTGGCAATTGCTACGCGCTGCTTTTCTCCACCCGACAATTTCACACCACGCTCGCCTACTATAGTCTCATAACCTTCAGGCAAATCCTTTGAAATAAAATTATGAATGTTTGCCATCTTGGCGACGCGCTCAACATCCTCTTTGGTTGCATCGGGCTTTCCATATGCGATATTATGAAAAATTGTATCATTAAACAAAGTTGTATCTTGCGCCACAATACCAATATGCGCGCGCAAATCCTGCTGCTTAAGATCTCTAATATCCACTCCATCAATAATGATTTTTCCACCACTAACATCGTATAATCTTAGCAACAATTTTGGAATGGTTGATTTTCCCGAGCCAGAATATCCGACCAATGCAACTCTGTTTTTAAATGGTATAGACAACGATATCCCATTTAGCACCTCCCTTTCGCCAGAATAACCAAAACTCACATTTTCAAATTCGATACTGCCAGTCCATTTTTCCAATTTTCTGGCATCAAGTTTATCCTGAATAGTATTTTTTTCCTTAAGCAATTTCATCATTTCATCAACATCGGCAAGCCCCTCTTTAATAGCGCGATAAGTAAAACCAAGAAATCCCAATGGCACAGCTATGCTTGCCAAATAAGTCGTGACCAGAACGAAATCTCCGATTGTCGCATCCCCATAAATATAGTGATTAACCGCTAGCACCAGGATAGCGGCCAATCCTGCAGTAATAATCAAACCCTGTCCCATATTCAAATTGGCCCCAGACCTAATAGATTTAATAAACATACCAGACCACTTCCTTAGTTGTGTATCATATCTCTTATATTCATATTGTTCATTGGTAAAATATTTTACAGTATCATAATTAAGAAGTGCATCTATAGACTGACCGGTTGCCTTATCATCAAGTTTATTTGTTTCTAGCAGCAGCTGCTGTCTACGCTCAGTAATATAAATAGTAAAGGCAACATATACAATCACAAAAACCAAAAATGTGACCACGAACGACAAGGGGAAAAGTGCAATAAAAACAGCACCAACAAAAATGATTTGAATAATTGTCGGAACAACATTGAATGACATAAACATAAAAATAGTTTCCAAGGCGTTTGTTCCGCGTGTTATCTTGCGAGATACCCTTCCCGTTGAACGATCAGCGTGAAAAGACGAGGGCAAAGAAAGTAAATGCTGGAAAACTTCTAGCGAAACCAATCTTCTAATATCGGCTTGCACCTTGGCAAAAACATAGTCCTTCATACCATCTAACACATTTCCACCCCATTGCAAGGCAAAAAACAGCACCAATAAATACGCTATCACAACAATAGAGGCTGAGGTTCCTTGGGTCACCAGCAAATCAATCAGTTTTTTCATCACATAAGGCCCAGCCACGACCAACAATTTCGAGACAATAACCAAAAGAATGCTGAGGAAAATCCGACCCCTAAACATTCTGATGTATGGCATCAAATCCCGAATATTTATTTGTTGCATTTTCTTTTTCATAATTCTGGTTATTCCTTACTAATACAATTGGAGTCTTAATATTTTGCCAATCCAGTGTATTTCAAAAATTTCCTACTGTTTTTGTTTATAATCCATCTTACTGCAGTTTTTTCTTATTGACCAACCACCCCATAATACAAAAAGAGGTGTCTGCGATCATATGATCATTGCAGGCACCCCATATAATTCAGGGCTACTTACCCTTGTTTTTTTCATCTTCCCTTTCTTTTTGACGCATTCTGCGCTCCTCGCACGTCATCCTGGTTGCATCTACAGTTATATAAAGTGGATGAGTCGTAACAACAATTCTCTTGGGAAGATCCTCGCATCCAGCATAGGGATTTTCTATTTTCTTTTCAGGTGGCAATGGTTCCATCTGAGGTTCTATTGTGGGAGATGTTTGAGATTCAGATTTATTTTCCAACACTGGCTGAGATTCAGTTTGTGATTGAATTTTTGGCGATTCCTCTTTCGGCAATTGTTCCAATAAAGGTTTGCACATTGTTACAAAGTTTCCACACACATTAATAACTGAGACCGTACAAATATAATCTTCAAGAACAATATTTTCCCATATCATCGCTTCAACTTGATCTACTTTTTTCCAGAAAAAACGAAATTCTGATTGATTGCAGACAACACCATTAGCGTCAGAAACACAATTTGCATAATCCCCCTTTTTAATTATTCCAGCAATAGGCTCCTTCTCATTAACTGCTATTTCCATTTGCTGTTTCATATCAGGAAAATGATTTGATTGAAAAATACCCTCCAAAACTTTTTGATTTCCCCTTTTTCCCATCGCCCCATAGGGAGATGTGTTATAATTTTTCACATCAATAGTTCCGACATCAGGAAATTTCAATAATTCTCCAACAATAATTTTATTTGGATTTATTATACCGTTTTCCCTGGCTATATTTTTAATATAGCGCGATGAACCATACCAGCCCACAGCGATTTCCGACAAAGTGTCACCCTTAATGACGGAAATATGAATTGCACCACCTGATTTCAGATTCCTTATGCGCTGGATATTGGCATTGTATTTACTTACTTTGCTTTTAAAAACAGCCACAGATTTTTCATCTATCGGAAGTTCAAATACCTGTCCCGGCTTAATGAAATTGAAATTTCCCTTTTTTAAGAGCCTTTCATAATTCATTTTTTTCAGCTCATTCAGCGAAACATTATAGCGCTTTGCGATTTTTCCTAATGTGTCGTTTTTTCTCACAACCACAGATTCAGCCTGAGCAACAACGCAAAATAAAATATCTAACACACAAGCCAATATGAAAAACCACATTATTTTTTTCATAACATCCCCCTTCTCCTAATATTTATTATTGTTAAAGTGCAAAATATTTCACAAAAAACATCAGCACTCACACAAGCACCGAATGCCTTAAAATCTAATCCTTCATATAAGATACTACTAATCCAGGTTTACAATTATTTCTTGGCTTATTATTGTCGACAAAAGACGTACTACACGCAAACTTTGCCTATCTTATTTACGCTACATTAATATAAAACAGGTACTTATTTAAATAAGTACCTGTTTTATTTTATTGCACGGGCTATAGATACAACTAATCTTGGAAAATTGGGATAGGATTAATGTCAGATTACAGTGTGCAAGCGTGCTGTTAAAGCAAGCTCAGTAAATTATTTTTCAATATGACCGAGACCTATTTTCCAAACCCCCTTCTCCCTAAAGGCTGGGACGCCTTGTCTTCTAGCAGCATTCAGAAGTGCATGCACCGACTGTGAATTCTTTTTTGCATACTCGGACAATTTTATAATTTCATCACCTTTCAAATACGTGATTCTTTTGTGTAATGATTCCATGAGTGCAAGTGACAGAACTTTTTCCATTGTCTTTGAATTTTCCTGATATCGATAATCCCCAAATGATTTATAATATTGTGCCTTTTCTTTATCGCGAATAATTATCATCGGAAGTCCAAGTCTCAAGAATTGATAATTCATAAGAACCCTGCCAATTCTTCCATTGCCATCACAAAAAGGATGTATGGTTTCGAAATCCAAATGAAACTTGGCGATCTTGTCTAAAAAATATTCATCCAAATTATTGGTATAATAATTTAAGATATCTTCAATCATAAAGGCAACTTTTTCTGGAGCCGGAGCCACATGTGTTCCAACTCGCACATATTCGCCAACATTTCTAAAGCGTCCTGCAAACTCATCATTAATTCCACCAATTAACATTTGATGAAGCAATAAAATTAATTCCTTATCAATTTCTTTTTCCTTAGATTTATCACGGATATAATTGATAACTCTGGACAAATTTCTTGCCTCATACACCTCTCGCACACTCACATCGCGAGAAACTTCCATCTCCAAGAGAATTTTTTCTGTCTCCTTTAATGTCAACGTCGAATTTTCAATAGCATTAGAATTATAAACACTCTCTGGAATTTCAGCTTCATCAATTAAAACAAGGAGTGATTCTTTCCCTTTGCGAAGTTTATCATATTCACTTTTAAGTGCTTGGATGCGCTTTTTGATTGGATTTGTAATTGGCATATTTTTTAGTTAATATTATACTATAAGTATACATTATTAACATATTATTGTCAATATATCGTTAATATTATGGTAAAGTAAGATAAATTAACTATTTTTTTCGTAAAGTACTTGACATCAGAACCAAAAAAGAAGTTTCACTAAGCCTCAATTTTAGTTAAATTTTTCACTGCACGGGGCTATGCCTGCCTGCCCCGCCAGCTGGCGGATGGACAGGATAGATGTCGGATTACAGCGTGCAAGCGCCTTGTTAAAACAAATGTGAAATAAAAAGGGAGCAGACAATAATATGTCTGCTCCTATAATTCACCGCCATCAAACATCATCAACAATTCTTCCGTATTTTGTAATGAGACTACCGCGTTTGGTTCTGAAATCATATTCAGCAATGAAAAGTCCAGTAAGCGTATAGCCAAGGAGCTTAACACGCTCATTTTTCAAAAACTTCGCATCATTTATTCTATGTGGATAATACTCACCTTCAATCTTGAAATACATTTTACCATATTGAGCATGTAGTTTATCAAATTCTTCCCCGGTAGGTCCATCTTCAATATCGACTCTCACTAGACACATAACATCCTCCTTTTTTAGTTGCCCCATCCGGCAACGGGTTTAGGTTTAATTTCTTTATTGCACTTTTTGCAAAAATATTTGCCATGCAAACGATAAACTATTTCGCCACATTTAAGGCAAGTAATATAGCCATTCATATTTACCCCCTTTTGTTAAAGAACTAACACATTTTTTGGAAATTTTTTAAATAAAAAAACTCCTCATCCTCACTCGCACAATACAAAAAGTATTATGCGAAAGGACGAAGAGTCTCAAACTCACTTCGTGGTACCACCTTTCTTTTGGAAAAATAAAAAACGCCTCGGAAGGCGCCAGCTAAGTTCCACTCATCAACTCCAGCTTGCGCCGACATTGATTATCCTTTAATTACGGAGGATGCCGAGTTTCCACTATCGCAGAAACCACTCTTTCACAATTACTTGTAAAAAGTTAGACCCAACCCCGAATCTCTTCGGGATCTAACTTGTGAGTTTTATAACTTGTAAAAATTCTTAATTTCAGATTATCAATGTTTGTTAATTTTGTCAAATATGTATCATATATTAAACGCAAAAAACGCCTTATTCAAGCGTTTTTTGACCTATTTTTGCACGGGCGGCAGGAATCCTCCTCCCCCAAAATTTCTCGCGAGTACACAGAGAAATTTCTCCTCCAGAGCCTGGGTTTTCAAAAACGCAAAATCATTTGCGTTTTTGAAATACCCTTCGATTCCTGCGCAAGCAAGATAATAAAACAGACATCTTAAATGATGTCTGTTTTATTATCTTGCACGGGCGGCAGGAATCGAACCCACGCCAACGGTTTTGGAGACCGACGTACTACCACTATACGACGCCCGCATTTATAAAGGCGAGCAAAGCCCGCCCTTAAAGATTATTTCATTTCCTTATGTTCAGTGTGCTTTCTGCAATGATTGCAGAATTTGTTTAGTTCAAGCTTTTCTTTGATCTTCTTTTTGTTACGAGAAGTGTAATAGTTAATTTCTTTGCATTCACTGCATTTAAGTTTAACTAGGTTTTCCTTTGTCTTTGTCGCCATATTTGTCTGTGAGGTACGAACAGCTACAAATATGAGCGTTCCGCACCAATTCTATAATTAAAACTTAATATTATCACTTTCTGAGCCGGAGGCGTTTCCGTGAAATTAATTACCCCTAACATCAATCTCCTTTCGGAATTTGGTGCTGGGATCGCCATACACATTTATTCAACCTGAGCCGTTGACCGGAATCGGACCGGTGACCTCATCCCTCATTTGCACCTCTATTTTTATATTGCATCTATTGTAGAGGATTAGACTGTATATTAAGCATATCCATTAGACTTAGCTTCCCTTGTCAGTCGTTCGGGCGTAATTTAGCTTACGCCACGGTCTGAGCCAAATGCTAGGCCTTTAACCGTTATTCAGGATTCGCCACTCAGTTTCCCGAGCGGTGGGCAATGAGTTCACCAAGGATGTGCTCTACCAACTGAGCTACAACGGCAACATTCACTTTTTATTCAAACATATACCTTCTCTTTTATTCTACGCGGTGGGCAGTGAGGGATTCGAACCCCCGAAGGCGTAAGCCGTGTGGTTTACAGCCACATCCAGTTGACCGCTTTGGTAACTACCCGAATAAAATGTAAAATAGAAATCTCAAAATGAAAAATTATGGAAATCGTCGCAAAGCGACTCATTAATTTTACATTTTGATTTTTTAATTTTCAATTTGCATTTATGAGCCACCCACCGGATTTGAACCGATAACCTACTGTTTACAAAACAGTAGCTCTACCGTTGAGCTAGGGTGGCAATATTCATCCATCTTACACTATCTATTTCATTCTTTCAAGTCTTCTAATTCTTAATCGCGCCTTATGATGAACAGGACTCAATTTCAAAACCTGCCTAAAACATTCCAGAGAATCTTGAAAATTTTCACTTTCCAAATAATAATCCCCCAATCTTTCATATGCCTCTATATCTCGGGGATTTATTGCGATTCTTTTAATAAGCGCTTCCTCAAGTTTGTTTTTTTCTTTTGTCCTTTTTTGCTGTGGCATAGTTACGGTTTCCCTAACCATAGGTCTAAGCGCTTGTTTTTCCGGCAAAGAAGTAACATTATTTTTAGGCGCAATATTTTCAACAAAATTTTCAACTTCATCAATCCGAACTATTTTCTGCTCCTGAATTTCTTTTTGTATCTGCACATTTCTCTGTCTTTTTTCGCGAATTGTCTGAAACCACACATTGCTCACATTGTGAAATTTAAGTGACAATAATTTTGAATGATGCATCATTCTTTCCAATATCTTTAAACCAAACTGTCCCATTGTTGACATCATTTTTACAGTATTTTTTTCACTTTCTCTTTTCTGCTCATCCGCAATAAATTCTCCAGCTGGAATTTGCGCAGCTTTGCGAAAAAGAAACATTATCAAAATAGAAATGCTAACAACAATTATAATTGGCGGTAAAATATAATTCAACATGTAATTTGAAATTATTTCGAAGGAAATTAGATGAGTGCTTCTTTTTTTACAACCATAACTGTGCCATCAGCCATTCTTATCTTAACATCTCCAGTCAATACATTCAATTCGATAACCTCACCTTTGCCATCACGAGTCTTCACATGACTTCGTACCTCAGGCATTCCAGTCATCATTTGCTGATATTGAGCAGCTTCATATGAAAGACAACACATAAGTCGTCCACAAACACCAGAAATTCTTTCACTTCCCCTGTGCGCAACTTGTTGCACGCGAGCCATATCAATTGAAATACTAGGCAAGCTTCCTGGAAAGCGCAGACAGCAAAGATCTCTGCCACAAACCCCACATCCTCCCAATTTCCTGGCTTCATCGCGCGAACCAACTTGATGCATTCTCACGGAGCGATGAAAAATTTTGGAAAGATTTTTTACCAATTCGCGAAAATCAACTCGCTCATCAGCAGTAAAAAGAATCACAGCGTTACTTCCATCAAGGCTAATATGCACGTCTACCAATTTCATATTAAGCATTAAACGCTTGATTTCAATTTTGCTCAATTTCAAAATTTCACCTTTTTTCTCCTCATTTTTTGCCAGCATTTCCAAATCTCTCTCGGTTGCCTTGCGAACAATTGTCGTATTTCTTTCTTTCATTACAACACCCTCACCATCTTCTATGTATGCAATTTCACTGGCCAAGTCCTCTTTTATGACAATAACATCACCAGTTTGAAATTCATGCTCGCTCTTACATTGACGCGCTGGCTCCCAGCTATACACACGAACTGAATATTTATACATAAATTAACTTACCACTTACGACTTACAACCAACAACGAAGCAACTTATTGTACAGTAAATTATTACCCAGCGAGTGATGATACCAAGCTGGTTACTACCAGCTTACAATTCGATTCGAGACATTTCACTAATTTCAATTTTTTCCCCCATTTTTCCAATAGCTGCCACAATCAAATCATTAATTGTGATTTCAGGATTTTTAACAAAAGATTGAGTTAGAAGTGCTGACTCTTCTCTGAATTTCTTTTCCTTCCCTAGCATAATTTTTTCAATCATTTCTGCAGGTTTTTTTTCTGTTTCCAAAAGCGCACGCCAAATTTCTTTTTCCTTTTCAATTAATTCAACTGGCATATCTTCCGGCTTGATAAATTTTGGACTCATTGCTGTTATGTGCATCGCGATATCTTTGGCAAGCGCAACAAATTCTTCATTACGAGCAACAAAATCAGTTTCACAAAGCAATTTAACCAAAGCTCCAACCTTATTTGAATGAACATAAGAAACAACAACACCTTCTTTCGTAACGCGATCTGCTTTTTTAGCAGCTTTACTCTCTCCTTGCTTACGAAGGATTTCGATTGCCTTTTCCTCGTCTCCTCCAGCTTCATCAACAGCCTTTTTAATAGCGACCATTCCAGCGCCAGTGCGCTCTCTAATTTTTTTAACTAATTCAAACATAGTTTTTAACAATACTAATGATGCGAATTTTATGCTAATACACGAATATGCGAATCATTCGTGTCATTTGCGTATTTGCATCATTTGCATTCATTTGCGTATTAGTATTTTTATTATGCTTCTTTAATTGCTTTGTATGCGTAAGAAAGAATAAGCCTTAGGGATGAAATTGCATCATCATTTGCAGGAATTGGGAAATCAACGTGTGATGGATCAATATTTGTGTCAGCAATTGCAATCACAGGAATACCCATTTTCTTAGCCTCAGTAATCGCCAAACTATCTTCCTTGATGCTTGCAGCAAACACCGCTCCTGGCAGATCTGCCATATTTTTGATTCCACCCATTCTTTTTTCCATTTTTTCCAATTCTTCCATTTTCTTCATTTGCTCAAACTTTGTATATTTTTTGAATTCTCCCCGAGCAAGCATTCCTTCACTGTCAACCAAATATCGAGTTCGGCCGCGAATCACTTTGAAGTTTGTAAATGTTCCACCAAGCCATCTTTCACTAACAAATGGCATTTGCAGAGCTCCAGCCACGTCGCGCACAAGATCCTTGGCTTGAATTTTAGTTCCCACAAAAAGAATGCTTTTACCGCTTTTTTTCACACTCACAAGAAAATCAAGAGCTTCTTGAATTTTTTCTTGTGTCTTTTGAAGATCAATAATGTTGATTCCTTTACGAGTTGTAAAGATGTATTCATCCATTTTTGGGTTTCTGCGGGCCTTTTGATGACCAAAATGCACACCGGCCTTCATCATTTCCTCAAGACTTTGCTCAATTTTAGACACATCAAGAGAAGCGAAATAGCTTTCTCGCCCCCCGCCTGCATCGCTATGCGAAGCATTGCGGGCAGGTTCTTTTTCCTCTGCAGCAGCCGGAGCTACTTGAGTAGTTTCATTTTGCATATTTTTTTACCCTAACCAAATCTCCCCAAAAATGAGGCTCTCCGGTGCGAGTTTCCTTTTATGTCGCAGAGCGACCACCTACTTTTTCCCTTATATTAGCCAGAAATCTCAATTTATCGAGACAGGACCAGCCAGAAAAAGTATGCTTTTTGTTAATTAGTAATACAAGACTTAGTATAGCCCAGGACCCACCCCTTGTCAATTTTCTCTTACTATGTTAGGCTTTCTGAGTACAAATTTAACGCTATCTAACATTAATCGAATTCTTAAACGATAAACTATATGAAAAAGAAAATTCACCCCGAATATCACAGCGATGCAAAAATTATCTGTTCTTGTGGGGCAACACTGCAAACAGGTTCAACAATAAAAGAAATGAACGTTGAAATATGCTCAGCTTGTCATCCTTTTTACACTGGTAAAAAGAAGGTCCTAGACACAACTGGACGTGTTGATCGCTTCAAGAAACTTGCTGAAAAAGCTGCTGCCAAGAAAGTTGCACCAAAAAAAGCACGAGTTAAAAAATAAGTAACCAAATAATCTTTCCGCTAGCATTATTCAGAAGAAGCCCTGTGGGGCTTCTTTTTTTGTTGATAAATTGACAATAAAGACATTGATTGATATATTCTATGTGTTCGCCACCGGAATGGAGATATGCGAACCAAGGACCCATATTCCACGGTTTATGGGAACCGAGACCACTCAGGGCAAGAATGCGGAACATCGCATGACTTGCTCGGGTGGTTTTTTATTTTTTTAGCTTTACAATGCACCGAAAAAGCGCTACAATCCAATAGCTATGAAAAATCAACTAGACGCAATAAAAAAGGAATACGATGAGATAACAGCTGAGCTAAGTTCTCCGGATATTTTTAATAATGCCAAAAAAATGGCACAGCTTGGCAAGCGTCAAAGTGAACTTCAGGGTTTGATGCAAAAAATCAATGAGTATGAAAAAATCCAGCAAGAAATGAAAGGCAATGCTGAAATTATGAACACTGATGAAGATGCTGAAATGAAAGAGATGGCAACAACTGAAAACATCCAACTTGCGCAAAGAAAAGCCGAGATTGAAAAAGAACTTGAAATTATGCTTTTACCAAAGGACCCCAATGATGACAAAAATATCATTGTGGAAATTCGTGGTGGCGCAGGTGGAGATGAATCTGCTCTTTTTGCCGCTAGCCTTTTTCGTATGTATTCCAAATTTGCTGAAAAAAATAATTGGAAATTAGATGTACTAAACTCAAATCGCACAGAATTAGGAGGATTTAAAGAAGTTGTTTTCGAAATTAGCGGAACTCCTTCAAACCCAGTTTATCAAAAAATGAAATTTGAGTCCGGCGTGCATCGTGTGCAAAGAATTCCCGAGACTGAAAAACAAGGACGGATCCACACTTCAACCGCAACTGTCGCCGTTCTCGCCGAAGCTGAAGAAGTTGATTTGGTCATCAGTGAAAACGACTTGCGAATCGACACTTTTTGCTCGTCTGGTCCAGGTGGACAATCAGTAAACACAACCAAAAGCGCTGTGCGTATTACTCATATTCCAACTGGCGTGGTTGTTTCCTGCCAAGATGAAAAATCCCAACTAAAAAACAAAGACAAGGCTATGAAAGTTTTGCGCTCTCGCCTCTTGCAAGCTGAAGAAGAAAGAAAGGCCAAAGAATTGGGAGATGCTCGCAAAAGCCAAGTTGGAACCGGCGATCGATCTGAAAAAATCAGAACGTACAACTATCCACAAGATCGCATCACCGACCATCGCATCAAGCAGTCTTGGAGTAATATGGAAGGAATTTTGGATGGAAACATCGACCCCATTATTGACGCTATTCGAGAAGAAGACATAAAGTTAAAAATGTCTAATTCCTAATTTTTTGCCTCAAGCTTATCCTTTAAGGACTAATGTCCAATAAAATCTCAATTTCAAAATGACAATTTCAGAAATTATCCAAAAATATAAAAATCAACTAGACTATTTAGATTTAGAAATCCTAATAGCAAACTCTCTTGGTAAAACAAGGGAGTTTGTTTTAACGTACCCGGAGTTTAAAATTCCATCATTGAAAATTGAAAATTTAAAATTGAAAATTGCCCGCAGGGTTAAGGGTGAGCCTATTGCTTATATACTTGGACACAAGGAGTTTTATGGATTGGATTTTATCGTAAACAATCACACTCTAGTTCCAAGACCAGAAACAGAAATGATGGTCGAAATGGCAATTGCTGACTTACAACTTACAACTTACAACTTACAACAAGATACAACATTTATTGATGTTGGTACTGGCAGTGGAAATATTATCATTTCAATAGCAAACGAATTAGAAAAAACCAAAAACAGCCGTGTCATTCCGGACTTGATCCGGAATCCAGAACGGAGCACAAACCTGGATTCCAGCCTCCACGGGGATGACAGGGTTAAATACTTTGGAATTGACATAAGCAAAGAGGCTTTAATGATCGCCAAAAAAAATGCAAAAATAAATGGAGTTAATAAAAAAATTAAGTTTTTTTATGGATGTTTACTTGAACCATTTATTGGAAATTGCCCGCCTGCTTCGATATGCGAAGCATTTCGGGCAGGGAAATTGGAAATTGGAAATTCCACGATAGTAATCGTGGCTAATCTTCCCTATCTATCAAAAGAAATTTACAATTCCGCATTGATTGATGTGAAAAAATTCGAACCAAAATCCGCACTATACAGCGCCGAGGCAGGGCTCTCCCATTATAAAAAACTATTAAAACAAATCAAAAAAATTTATGCTCCATATTCCATGTTACGTATTATATGTTTTTTTGAAATTAGTCCCGAGCAAAAACCTGCACTCACAAAACTCATCAAAAGTATCCTGCCTTCTGCCAAAATAGAATTCCAAAAAGACCTTGCCAAAAAATGGCGTGCTTGCAGAATAGAACTTTAGCAGTTCGTATACTTTTTATTTTTGCACTTAAAACAAGTCTCCCTGGTGTTGCTTTTAAAGGTTGCAATTGTTTTTCCGTGCAAAAATAAAAAGTATACGAACTGCGATCTCAACTCACCTTATCTATCTTGATCACAAGACATCTCTCCCAGAAAGAAAATTTTTGAAACAAAAAAATCATCACTTTAAGCAAACTAAAACCCGCCAAATTGGCGGGTTTTAGTTTGTTGATATATTCAAGCTTACAATGAAGCCAAAAAAATAAAAACTATATTAAAAGAATATTACTTCTTTCGTTTTGCAACCTTCTTTGCTTTTTTTGCAACTTTCTTTGGAGCTGCTTTTTTAACTGCTTTTTTTACAGTTTTAACTGCTTTTTTTACAGCTTTTTTTGCAACTTTTTTAACTGCTTTTTTAACTGTCTTTTTTACAGCTTTTTTAGCTTTTTTTACTGCCATGTGTGAAACACCTCCTTTCGTAAATTTGCTCTTATACGAGTATCAAGCAGGACTCGTCTGTCCCACACCTATTCCTTTTATTTTTTTGAAATCGTCAGAAAAGGTGTGGGTTAGAGTTAGAAAAAACTTGATACTTTTTGGAAAACAAATTATTTTAATTTTTATTTTCAAATGAACAAAAATATTTTTAAAATATTTTTTCTTTAACTTAATTATAGTGGATATTTTATAAAAAGCAATGCAAAAAAGTTATCCACAGTCTTGAAAATTAAAAATTGAAAAATCAAAATGAAAAATGACAATAAAAAAATATTAAATTTCAAATTCATATGATTTTATCTCCCATATTTACTAATTAAAAACAGTTTCATTTAAATCATACAAACAAAAACTTAATTAATTTCAAAAAAAATAAACACTAACTATAAATAAATTTCCACACACAAATTAACACGACATTTTTAGAATAAAACAACATACTCAATAAAAAAATATTTTATATGTTTTTGAATTTCTTATTTTTTAAATTTTAATTTATCATTTTTCATTTTAATTTTTTCATTTTTAATTCAGCAAATATCTTTACGATATCAACGTATATTATTTTTACCATATTCCATATGTAGTATGTTGTATGTTTTACGCTTTATTACGCCAAAAAACAGACTTTTTGTCTAGTTGACGCTCGAATTTTGCTAAGATACAATAAAGTCACTAAAGGAAGAATTTATCCTGATCTTTTCGGGATAAAGCTTCAACGAAAGCGCCCTTTGACAATTAATCCGCTAATCTTGTATCCCCAGGGAAACAAGACAAGTCTGGCGCCCTAACCAGGCACGGGCAGTAAACTAGAAAGGAAGGTGACATCATATATGGAAGAATACACACCAGAATCACAAGAAGCAAAATCTGAGCAACTGAAAAGATGGTTTCAAGATAATCTTCGCATCATTATCAGTGTGGCGCTTGTTATAGTTATCGCAGGAGGAATTTATTCTTATTCAAAAAGAACAGATTCTCCAATCGTAGCTGACCAAAGCCAAGTAACTGATATTGAAGCTACTGAGGAAGGTCAAGCAGACGAAACTCCAGCAATCGAGAAAGCAGTTGCAGAAAACAAGGAGGCCAAACAAGAAGTATCCTCTGCAGCAGTAAGCAAAGAAACTGAAGGTTCATTTATTGAAACCGCCGGAAGAAATGATAGCATTACTATTCTTGCTCGTAGAGCAACTGCAAATTATCTTGAAAAGAACCAGGACTCGGCTTTGACAAAGGAACATAAGATCTATATTGAAGATTACCTAAGAAAAAACGTTTCACAAAAAGGTGGAGCTAAGATTGGAACATCCGTAGAATTTTCAAAAGATCTTATTCAGAAAGCAATTGAGAAGTCCAAAACACTCAACGAAAACCAACTAAAGAATCTGCAAAAATATTCGGCTCGAGTGTCTTCACTGACATAATAGACTATATTTAGTGCCTGATTCGCAACTTAAGTATACTTTCGTTCTTTTCAGAAACAACATAAAACCCCGCAAACGCGGGGTTTTATGTTGTTTATTTTTACACATTCCATTTAAAAACTAGCAATATCCCCCACTTTTATTCCTAATTCATCCACACTTCCGGCATTAATCTCCAAGACCACATCAGCATTTTCAGTTGATACAACCGTGCCAACAAAATCAGGATCCACATTTTTTTCCAAGTGCACGATTTTATTTTTCCCAATCCAGATGATATCAATTGGAAAATTCATATCTTTCATCCAAAAAGAATATCTGCCGGATTGTTGAAACTTAAAAAGCATCCCACATTCATCGCATAAACCATTTCTCTTTCCCAACCCCTTTTGCATTTTTTCACTATTTGACACAACCTCAGCTAGAAAAACCGCTTCTTTAATATTTACTGATACTATTTTATTACCAGCAAAAGAATAAATTCTTGTTGAAATATACTCAACCACAAATATAAGAAAAACAATCACTAAAATCAGAACTGCTATTTTTTTTACCCTAGACATATATCTGATATTTTTTAGAATAAATTCATTTTAACTTTTTTCAGTAATGTTATTTTACGACGAATTGCAAAAAATACTCCCGTCATAAATACGGAGATTAGCATAAATGCAACAGCTTTTCCCAATGCATTTGTATTAAGCGCAATCACAGCAACTAGCGCAGTAACGCCATAATAAAATAAACAAATTTTTCTAGGAGACCATCCTAGTTCCAGCAACTTGAAATGCAAATGTCTTTTGTCCGCCGAAAAAATTGAATCCCCCGCACTGAAGCGCTCACCAATAACCCAGAGCGCATCAATGATTGGTATAGCCAGCATAAGCAAAGTGGTAGCTATTTTGGCTCCAGCAAAAATAGCCAAAACTGCCAAAATAAATCCCATAAACATTGAGCCGCTCGTGCCAGCCAAAATTTTTGCAGGATGAAAATTAAAAAGTATAAATGCAACAAGTGAACCTATAAGAACAGCTGCAATAATACCGACTGGGGGTTGATTAACCTCTGGACGTAAACTCAAAAAAAATATGGTCAGCGCGCCAATAAAAGTGACGCCCCCAGAGACACCATCAATACCATCAACCCAATTCATAGCATTCATAAGAAAAACAACCCACACAATAGAAACAAGCAAACCAATAACATATCCAACGCCATCTTGAAACAAGAAGATACCACCAAAAGGATTACTCACGTATTGAAGTCGCACTCCTACTATATAAACAAATACTACAATAATTAATTGCAGCAAAAGTTGAGTTTTCCAAGATATTTGCCTGAAATCATCAACAACACCCAAAACTAAAATCGCAACGGATGCAAAAAGCACACCCAGTAAGGGCGTGCTTATCACCAATTGTTTATCTAAAAAGATTGCAGCCAAAAAAGATACAATCAGCGCCATTCCGCCAAGACGAGAAATTCCCTGCTTATGAAGATGTCTCTCGCAAGTTCTGGTATCACAAACCGCATATTTGCGACCAGCCGCAATCAATACCATTAACAGCAATGCTGCGATTACAAAAGAAACAAGTAGTGGTATTAAAAAAAGAGAATAATTACTGAACATATCTTATATTCATGTCATTCCCGTGAAAACGGGAATCCAGACCCGACACCAATTTTACTATATTATTTGAAATAAGAAATTTTCCGAGACTAAGAAGGGCTGGATTCCCAGTCAAGCTGGGAATGACAAAGGTTTTATTTTTTACGTATTTTGTCTGTTACCCAAAATTCTCCAAAATATCGCTTAAACAAAATACGTGTCTGGGAATCAATAGCTGGAATTGCTCCAAGCGTAGGTGCAATAATTGGAGCCAAAAACCATTGCAAGAACATATAAATGTAACGCTTTTTTCCATATTTAGCGGGACGCGGAGGTAAAAGGACAAAGCTAAGAAACATAGAAATTACCAATCCACCCATTGCAAGAGTCATCAAATAACGAGTCACGAAAGGCAAATTATGCGCCAACACACTCTGATTAAATGTAGGCCCACCAAAGATAAGAGGAAGCCAACCCAGAAGTGCCAAGATGAAGGCTGAAGTTGCCCAGGAATGATGACCTTCGATCATTTCAAATCCTATTCTGAATTTTTTGTAAAATGAAATTGTCTTATCTGGCCAAAGAGCTCGCATAATCACCGGGAAATTTTCAATTCCATACGCCCAACGTCTTTTTTGTTTATACTGATTTTTAATAGTTTTCCAATATGTTTCAGCCAAAACTGCATCAAGAGAAATTGGCAAATAAATAGGTCTAACCATATAATCCCCATGATAATAAGCGTAACATTTCCAATATATAATAGAGTCTTCACTGATCATATCTAACGGCCAAAAATCAACCTTCACCAAAGTATCAAAAGGTTCAGAGTGCGACGAAAAAGTCACCATTTGCACACGTGTGCTTTGAAACATATGCCAAAATGATGAACCAGTCACAATCACACGCACAAAGGCGTTGGTGTCCCAAATATTATTGTGATACATCGGGAGAGGCTGATATGACCGCTGCAGGCGTTTTGGATCAGTGATGTATGCGTGCGTGAGCGCCGCAAAGTATTGGGGATGACAAACACTGTCACAATCAAAATTGGAAAAAATAACCCTCTTATAATCAATTTTTCTTTCATCCAAATAAATCATCAGCTTTTTGGCAGCATAAGTAGCATTAGATGCCTTGCATTTCATTTCATTTGATTGCACCTCATGAGTTGTCACCAAGAAATCTTTGAAAACACCTTTGAATTTTTTTTGCAAATAATCCACTTTCTCCAAACGTTGTTGTTCATTTTCACGCTCCTCCGTGGCCAAAAGAATAACAATCTGTTGATTTGGAAAATTACTCTCAGCAACAGCTTGGATAGCTGGCTCAATTATTTCTGCCGGCTCATTGGCTGTTGGCAAAAGAACCACATTAACAACTTTTCGCCAATCCATAATCTCATTACCCTGTGCACAAATTTGAGCCACCTCTTTTTGATATTCAGAGAGACGATAAATTTCATTTTTTATCTTACGTCTCTCACCAAAAGCAGAGACTTCACGCAAACTTTGTTTGAAAGACTTTATTCTTTCCTCTATAGCCAAAGCGTATTCTTTGGGGTGCACAATGTTCTGACAGCGCTCCCACCAATCTATTTTTTTGCCATTTTGCAGTTTATTGTATGCAATAATCGAATAATACGTAATAAAAATAGTTCGATAAATCCAATAAATATCAAACATTATAATAAATACTGCAATCCAAATTGGCAAAACAAAAGAGGCTACCAGCATTCCAATAAGTGTAACCCAAGTCAAAATACCCGGAATCATTTCCAGTGTGCGCTGCACGCGCCATTGTTTTGGATCAGTTGTTTTTGGACTTGGGAAATAAAACATTGAATTAACTTACAACTTACAACTCATAACTCACAACATAAGATTAACTTACAAATCACGACTTACAAACTACAACAGAAATGCATTCAAGATGTTGTTAGTTATTAGTTGTCGGTTGTTAGTTTTCGGTTGTTAGTTGTCAGTTATTAGTTGTGGGTTAGTTTTAGTAGTTTATCAATAAAAGGCTTGCAACCGCAATAGTGATGCAGATTTGAACTATAAAGGTCGCTAAAACCAGCAAATGAGCCACAATACGCTCCTTTTGTTGGTAAAATAAGTACCCCAGCACGGTATTTACACTCAAAATAACCAGCCCAATCAGAGGTAAAAAGTACATTTGCCACCATGCCCCAATCACATCCACCCCGAAATATACATTATAGTGAAGTATTATAGGAAAATCAACTGGCCTAATAAAAAAAGCGATCAACCCCCAATTAAGAGCATTGATCAACAGCGCACCAATAAAAACCCATTGAACCAATGAACTGCGAAAAAACTCCTGCGAAAAAAAGTATCTTAGTCTTAATTTTGTATTTTCAATTTTAAAAAAGTTCATGTGGTTTTTCCAGTGCTAATGGTTCAATCGTTTTTTCCTGATCAGTAATTCTAGCTACATCCTTATCAATTTTGCCCAATTCTTTATAGGCAGTATTAAAATGGTTTACTGTGGTGCCAAAACTTTTGCCAAGATTCTGCATATAAACATCATATTGCTGTATATGTTTGCCAAGCTTCTCCACATTAGCTCGAATCTCTTTGGCATTTTCCTCAATCTGAAAAGCTCTCAGACCTTGAAGCACTGTTTGCAGATATGCCAAAAACGATGTTGGAGAAACAATGATAACTTTCTTCTCTTGAAACGCATATTCGATCAGGTCGCGTGTGTTGATCTGAGCAGCTCCAACTTTATTTACAAGCAAATCGTAATAAATTGCTTCGGAAGGAATAAACATAAAGGCAAAATCCATTGTTCCCATTTCAGGACGAATATATTTGGCAGTTTCATCAATACGATTTTTCAAATCCTGCTTGAATAATTTTTCAAATTTTTCACGTTCTGTACTATCCGTGCAATTCAAGATTCTTTCATAATTTTCAAGTGAAAATTTTGAATCAATTGGCACGATCTTCTCTTTTACAAAAACCACCGCATCCACAATCAAATCCTGATCAGTTTTTTCACTCTTGCCCAGTTTATATTGCATCTGATATGATTTCGGTCCCAACACATTTTTAAGTGTTTCTTCCAAAAAATATTCCCCCAGCACTCCGCGTTGTTTTGGATTTTTCAAGATATCCTGCAAATTTTGAAGTTGCGCTGAAAAGTTCACCACTTGCCTATTTGTTTCGTCAAGCTTTGTCAATTTTTCAGTAACATTACTAATAAGTTTGGCTGATTGACCAGTGATTCCCTTAACTGTTTCGATTGTGTCGCGCATATGCTCACTGGAAGAACGCCTGGCTTCGGTTAACTTTGTGTCAATTTCAGTACGCATTTGATGATTTTGCTCGCTCAAATTTCGAAGCCGCTCCAAAATTGCCGTCATTTTTTCTCTCTCCTCCCTATTATCGCTACTCGCCACAACCTTCATTTTTAAATCAAAAACAAGCCACAAAAGAGCGGCCAAGATTCCTATTATAATAATCGTGACAAGAATTGATGACATATTTGTTTTATATTTTCAGAAGTTACGCGTTTCGAAACATTTCTTTTTTGGCCAATGGTTGGCGACAGCGACTCTTTGAGCTTTTGGATATTGAGTATTTATCCAAAAGCGTGCCAAAGAAGAAGTGGTTGAGAAAATGCGTAAGTCCCAATTTTAGTATTTTTTGCGACCGAGAATAAATCTTTTGAGTCCTGGGATTTTATCAATCAACTCTAAATGAGATCCTTCTATAAAATCCAACAGAAAACGATCAAGCATATCTAAACGATATTTGAATTCATCACTATTCATAAGCACGAAACTCACTTCTTTTCCAATTTCAGCTTCCAGACTACTCATTACACTCTTTAATTTCCCACGGCTAACATTGTTTGCAACCAAAACCATATCAACTTTGCTTTTTGGATAATTAAGAAAAATACCACTCACCAAGGCAAGCTTCACATCTCCGATATTTTTCAATCGTGACAAACTTTTGGATTCCGGAGAAGCAGTTGATTTTGCAAACAAACTCTTAAGTTCTGAATGAAAACAAAAATCTTGATCTAAAGTATAATATTTTGTTCCTTTTTTTGTTTTTTCAATCAAAAATTTTATTTTTTTGAGCTCTCCTATCTCTTTGCGCACAGAAGCCGCTGCTAGCATATTTTTCTTTGCAATATCAGCAACACTATATTCTTTCTCGCAATTAAGTAAAAAGAATCTTAAAATTCTGGTTTTTGCCTTTGAGCCAAAAAGCGCTTCAAGGATTTCCGACATAAGTTTAACAGTGATTAATAGAAATTAAGTATTTCCTCTGCTCTCAAAAGCAGTAATATTGGCATTATACAACCAACAAAATTAAAAGTAAACCCAAGGACAAGAAACAAAAAACAAGATACAAACATCAAACAACATTCGAAGCAACAACTATTTTAAGCGTTTGAGTTTTGTAATTTTGGATTTGTTTGGTTATTGTGTCTTGTATCTTGGTTATTCCCATCAGGGTCAATTGCATTTGAACGAAAATTACTATATTATATAGAAAGATACTTGAGGGCTTTTTATGCCAAATTATGGTCTCAGAAAAAACCAATGTCCCCAAGAAACTCCGATAAAAACAAAGATGTGATAAAAGAACTGGAAAAAACAATTTCCCCAATTTTGGTTGTCAATAATTCTTCCCTAAAACCATATGTGGAATTATTTGAATACGCACCAGAAAACATCTACCAGCAACCACTTGGCAGTCTTGTTGGTTTTTTCGAGGTCAAAGAATTCTCTGATGAATCTGCTTATGTTGTAAACTTTCTAACATCTGTTTTAAAAAAAGAATATTACATCAACCCCAAAAGACCGGTCACTGAAAGCCTGGACAGTGCCCTGCATAAAGTGAATATGGCGCTGTCTGAGTTGGCAAAACACGGAAACGTTGAATGGTTGGGCAAAATAAATGCTGCCATATGCGTGTTGGAGAAAAACAACGCTCATTTTAGCGTTTCAGGCGATGCCAAAATCTTCTTATACCGCAATCAGGGACTTTCCGAAATAAGTGAAGATCTTGCATCAGATTCTCTTGAACCACATCCTCTTAAAACATTTGTTAATGTTTCCAGTGGACGGCTTGAAAAAAATGATCGAATGCTGATAACGTCAGCTGATATTTTTCATATTCTTCCAACCAGTGAAATAAAAAAGAACTTCCAACGCTTCGAGGGAGATAAATTTGTACAATTTTTAAAAACCGCGCTTTCAAACCAAATAGAAATGATTGTGTCGATAGTTGTCGAAATGACAGAAGTGATTCCAGTCGTCACAACAAAAGCGCTGCCTCGCAAAAAATCTCCTCAAGCAGCCAATGCCTTTAGCGAACAAACCTTTGCCAACACATCGCCCGCAAACAATTTGGCGCAGGAGAATGAGCTTGCTATGGCTATGGAAGCAGAAGAGAATGAGCAGGAATATACCGATGAAAAAACCGGACATATCTACATCCAAGGAGAAACCATCGCAAGCCAAGAAGCTGCTCATGCTCAAATGAATCTCTACTGGGATATGGTCAAAGAAAAAATATCCCAAGGATCATACCTTACAAAAAATGAAATTAGAAAACGTTTTTCTTTATACAAAAAACAATTAGCAAAGAAAAAAGCGCTTCGCAAAATTGAAAAAGAACAGCGCGAGCAGCTGAGGGCTGAGGAAAATAAGCGCCTTGAAGAAGAAAGAGTTCTCCAGGAAGTTCAGCGCGAGCAACAACTTGCCCAAGAAGCGCAACTTCAGCAAGTTCGCCTCAAAGAAGAAAGTGAACGCCAGCAACTTTATTTGGAGCAAGAAGCTCTTCTTGCAAAAACAGCCAACTCCAAGAAAAAGTTGGAAACAAAAATCAAAATTAAAGACAATTACACGGAGACACTCTCTTCAAGCTCACAACTAAGCTTTAAAGAAAAACTTCAATTGGCAAAGTTAGAACAGCAAGGAAATGCTGTCATTGATTTGAAAAACAAAACCACCCAGGAAGCTGAGATCTTCGAAGAAGAAATTATCACTGAGCCAGAAATAAAATTTGAATCCCCTGAAAAACAATCAGAAGCAATGAAGCTCAGAACGTTAGCTTTGGAAAATATCAGCAAGATATTACCACTATCAAAAAAAATAATTGCTTATGCAAAAATTGGACTAAACAAACTTTCTTCAGCAATAACAAAAAACGAAGCCGGTGTCGCAAAACCAAATCAATTAACAAGCATCATAACTCCTCATTTTTCAAAAATTGGAAAATTATTCTCACATTTTTCAGGAAAACAAAAATTGTTCATTCTTTTTGCACTAGCTCTTATTTTTATCGCACCACTTTTTATTGTGCGCTTCTTAAATAGGCCAAAAGCTCCAACGATCGTTGAACTTCAGGATGCACCTATGACTCAAATTGGAGCATTGGCAAATGAAAAAGGTATTGATTTTAACACGCAAATTCAAACAATTTTATCAAACTCAAATATCGTTACCACCCTTATCGCAAACAACAACCCAACAGTTGTGACCAAAAACAGCGTCATTGTTTTGCAAAATAATCAACCAAAAGAATTTCCGATTCCTGCTGACTCTGGAGTTGTTGCTGCCGCAACATATATGAAAGATTTATCACTAATTTTGATTTTCACAGATAGCAACAGGATTCTTTCCTTCAGCCCAATTTCAGAAAAATTTTCAAACAACAATATAAATTTATCAAATCTTTCATCAGCAAATCCGATTGGAACATATTTGACATATATGTATGTGCTTGATCAAAAAACCAATCAGATTTATCGTTTCCCGCGCGCAGACGGTGGATTTGGAGAATCAACAAATTGGCTGAAAGATTCAACACCTCTTGCAGATGTTTCAGAAATAACAATCGACGACAACATTTACGCAGTTGCCAATAATAAAGTTTTAAAATTCTTCAAAGGAAAAGCTGTGGATTTCACACTTGAATCATCAACCACCCCAGTTAATTTTGACAAAATATATACAACTCCAGATCTGCAAAACTTCTACGCACTAGACACACAGAACTCGCGTCTAGTTTCATATAGCAAAGACGGCAACATTCTTACACAATACCACAATGAAGCGTTTAAAGACGCAATTTCATTATCAGTCGACGAACAAAACAAACTCGCATACATTGCAACTTCACAAGGTTTAATTTCACTTGAACTCCAATAGGCTCATTTCCACATTTCTTTTTCCGCAAAAGAAACGTGGAGCAAAGAAAACTCGCACCTGATGAAGGTACTGTGGCAAAAACTTCGCTCTTCGCTAGAATTTACACTTCGCTCGTAGTCTACTGACTCTCGCTACGTTTCAAAATTCTTTAACGCTCATCACTCGTTTTTCGCCTACGTACTTCATATGGTGCAAAGGGAATGCGGGATGCAAATACAATAAATCCATTGACTCAACATCTACGACACGCTATATTTTAAACACCACGGAGAGGTGAATTTTGTTGAGGCAAATTGCGGCGGATTAGATACCTGCAAACGTGATTGCCAGCGCAGAATGCTGGATCTATGCGCAAGTCGGAAAGCTGTCGTCAATGAAAAAACAGCAGACGCCATGCATAACAAAGGCCACTGCCCGACCCTGTATCTTTACGGGGATTTCCAGAATCTGCGTTTTATTACGAAAATATCTTGGCTAATCTTAGTAATGAGCCGTAAAACGGCCATGAAAATCTTGGCGCGCCAACTATTGCATACAGTGGAGAACCCAGGAGGTTCCGCGAAACTGCATGCTGGGATGATTTTTCGCAAGCCACCTCTCCGTGGCTTTTTTTCTTTTTATGCACAAAAAAATCCACGTACCTTTAGGGCACATGGACACTATCTTTATATTATACAACTAAATAATCAAAAAGTCAATATAGGCACAAAAAACGGCTAGCTATAGCCGTTTTTAGGTGTAAGAATTTTTCACGGTAGAGACGCATTGCAATGCGTCTCTACGTGTTAGAAAGATGATTCTTTCATCACACTTCTTGCAAATCTGGCGCGTTCCATGATCTCACGGTTTACAATGGCTGCGTCGCGACCATATTTGAGGCGTGAGAGCTCTTTGAGATAATTAGCGGCCTCTTGATTCCCTCGAGTTGGCGGATAAAATTTAATATTGAATGGTTTGGAAAGTTCGCCATTAACCAGCATCCGAGTAAAACCACTATAGTTATCCACATTAACCAAATCGTTGGCGGTAAAAATAGGTTCAAATTGTTTTTCCAAAAATTCTGCATCCTCCGGTCCAACTCGCAGCGCCACCATTGAACCAACATTACCAAACACGGCTTTGGAAATTTCTTCCTTGAGCTGTCCAATGAATTGATGAGCTATAATCAAACACAAGCGATATTTTCGCGCTTCAGAAAGAATTTGAGAAATCGATTCGGTTGTGACATTTTGAAATTCATCCAAATAAAGATAAAAATCGCGACGCTGATCTTCAGGCATATCTCCGCGTGCCAAAGCATTCATTAAAATTTTTCCCACAATAACCATTCCCAAAAGATGAGCGTTAATTTCACCAATTTTTCCCTTAGAAAGTTTCACCAGTAAAATTTTTCCAGAGTCCATCACTTCGCGAAAATTAATTGTGCTTTTTTGTTGAGCGATAATTGGACGCATCATATCATTAGAAACAAACGTGGTGAGTTTGGAAGTGATATACGGAACCATATTGGCAAGTGCCGCTTCCCCGCCAGCCTTCTCAGCTTCTTTGATCCAGAAATCTGAAACAACAGGATTGTTGCATTTGGACAATTTCATTTTCCGAAAATCCTCATCTGCCAAAACCTTGGAAATTTCCATAAGAGTTGAACCTGATTCTGGATCTTCCATAATAAGAAGCATTGCGTTTCGCACGTATTGTTCAAACATCGGACCTCCCGTAGCTTTAAGATCATACAACTGATCAAAAATACCAATCATTTCGTTGATAACAAAAGTTTTTTGCTCGGGATGGCTTGGATCATATTCAAGCATATTAAGTCCAAATGGTCGTTCCATATCAGACGGATCAAACACGATCACATCTTCCGCGCGCTCCTTTGGAATGGCGGTCAAAATATCCTCAATAGCATCGCCGTGTGGATCAATAAAACAAAAACCCCTGCCGTCGCGCGCATCTTGTTTGGCCATTTCTTGCAAGAAATTTGACTTACCAACACCAGTTTGACCAATGGTATACAAATGCCTTCTTCTGTCGCCATCACTAAGCCTGATATCCGTTTTCACTCCGCGATAATCATTATAACCAAGCACTAAACCTTCTTTTGGTATATTGAGTGGTGGCGGTGCAGCTCCAGCTTTCAGCCATTTAATTTTTGGCGTTTCAGTGGTGGAAATTGGAAAATGAAAAATGCTGGCAATTTCTTCTGTAGACAAAATGATAGAATGCTCTTCGTCAAAATTTCTGAAGATATAATCAAAAGATATTTTCTTGGATTTTATTCTTTTTTGCACCACAAAATGATTGACGTCGTGATTTTCAAATTGCGCAAAAGAATTTTCCATATGCGCCAAGACTTCATCCGCCTTTTGCTGACTCATCGCAGACGCAAGCAAGCGAACATTCACCTTAAATCCAGCCTTTCCAGATTTTGCTTCAATTTTCTTTACAAGCTCCTGTTCTTCCGGAGTAAGCTGCACTGAGTCCTTGTGCATAATTTCTTCCTTTGGCTTGTTTTGAATCACTTGCACCACACCTTTTCCAAGCTCCATTGCAATCGAATTTGAATGTGCATCCTTAAGCTGTTTTCCTTGTTGCATCTTGTGTGCAATTCCTCTTCCCAATTTTCGCCAATTTTTTCCCGCAGGACGCAAAACAATTTGAATAGCTGCACCTTCCCCTTCTGTTTGCAATTTACTAAGCGCATTTGAAATTTCATTGAGCGGGTCAACATCAATATTTTCATATGTAAGAACTGGCAAAGCATATGAACGCTTAAGTCCAAGTGTTGCAGCAGCAGTAAAACTCCCCGGTGAAAAAATTGTATAGTCAGGAATTTTTTCAATAGAAGAATGAGGGAAATATGAATGAACTTGCTTCTCAATGCTGTCACGAAATTTCTTCGGCACTGCCAAATAAAAAGAAATTTCTTCATTCCCACACGGATTGGCAATTTCTAGTGCCATATATGGCTCACTATACAAAAAATGAGCCCAGAGTGATTTTTTTTCTTTAATATTGGAAAGTGTGGTGAGCAATTGCTCCATAGCACCAATTTCTTCTTTCCAAGCTTCTCCATTTTCATTTCGCTCACCTCTTTCTTTGAAAATTTTTGTCACCCGCACAACTTCAAGATCCATATTCATTGAACGGTTGATTTGAGCGCGATAATTCAAAAAACTTCGCACAATCAAAAAAGCCCCACTCAAAAGAGTCAACGTGCCAAAAACCCAAAGCAAAGGAATCAAAATAACATTAAGGTCAAGAGTATTCATTTATGTTTTATATTTATTTGAGTTTTATGCCTTTATTTTGTCTGAAAATTTTCAATAATCAATTTTCAATTTTCATTGAATTTACAATGATTCAATGATCAATTCCTGGTTTGAAAATTTCAAAATTGAAAATTGATTGTAAATTGAAAATTGTGAATTGAAAATTGAACTTAAAGCTCTTTTATCATTCCCTTCTCCACCAACGCATTATGCAGCTCTTCGCCAAGCATACGGTCGTGAAAAGTGTCGAGCACATAATTGTCTTGCATATGTTGAGCGACTTTCACAGCGTGCACAACACCTTTTTGACCTGCAATATCAATCAAATGTTGCACTTGCGATTGAGCGTCCATTTTTTCGTAGCCAGTTTTAGCATCATTGACAATAACTGCTTGATCTATTTCATCATCACTTTGCACTGTCTGAACTTTAGAAAGAATTTTACCATAGGCATCATCCTTTTCGGCTGCACTAATTTCCTGTGGCATTTCACGCTCAATAGTGGCAAATGGAGATGACTCCTCACGAGAAAAATCTACGCGCCCATTTTTAAGCTTACCCTCCAAGTCCAAATCACTTTCCTCAATCGGCTCTAAGTTACTCTTTAGCATAAATTTCTAATTTCTAATTTCCAATTTTTTGCCCCAAGCTTATCCCTTGAGGGCTAAACAATTTCCAATGAATAAATTTCCAAATGTTTGAAAATTAATGAATTGAAAAATTGAAAATTAATTGAAAATTGAAAATTGTGAATTGAAAATTATTTGTTAGCATTCATCATCTCTCCTCTAAATTCCTCGATAATCCCCTGCACCATTTCATCATAATCATTGATTCTCTCCTTGAAAAATTCTTCCACCTGCGCTGGAGAGACTTCGCCTTCTGACATTTTTTCATATTCTTCGCGACCCTCTTCTCCAAGCTTATCCATTGTTTCCAGAAAAATTCTCTTTAGCAAAACTTCAGTCATCTTAATGATGAGTTCATTTTGTTTGTCCTGGGAAAGCGTGTCGATTCCCATATCTTTAATCAATTGACCCAGAGCCTCTGCTTGCGCAGTATTATGTTCTTCCATATAAATTATTTTTTAAATTTTTATTCAATATTTATACCCAGACGCTTCTTTATGGTAACTTCTTTTACGCGATAAAGCCATTTTCCAAAAGTAGTATTGCTATTAGGAAAATTACTAGTATTACCAAACTCTTTTTTATATTCCTTTGCCATTTCTTTCATAATTGGACGCAATTTATCATCAGCATAGGCAGAACTATAATCCAAATTTTTAATATCATCCCATTTATAGCCAGTAACCTTGTATATACTATTTGTAGCTGCCTTTATATCCTTAAAGCAAGTCTCTTTTGCATTCGCCAAATTTTCAACCGTCAAAGCTGCCGATTTGCGCGCCTCATCAGCGCGACCCATATCTTCATATTGAGATACTGATGGTCCATCTCCTCCAGCAGGATGATTAACTGCAGCATCAGCTGCTTGGACATATTCAGCATTAGCGCTTTTAAACATCTCCTTTGCTGTTGATATATTTTGCTCCGTGTCACCAGTGTGTCCTAAAACATCAGCATTTCCTACCACCGCAGCTGCTGACGGCTTTGGAATATCAGTTGGCCCAACACCAGCGCCCGCGCCTTGCCCACCTTCAACAGCAGTGCCACCAACAGAATGATGCCCATCCAGGTGTGAAATTTTTCCACTAATATCTTTCAATTCAAATTTCAATGGATTATGTTCATCGATAATCATAGTCGTCCCAGGCTTCACATTAACCATTCCATCTTTTAACATTTTATAATATTCAGTCTCTCCAACTTTCTTAATAAGATCTTGCTTATTATCATGCATATAGTCCAACCACATTCGGTGAGCCGCTGCTCCAGGATTTTTCATATCTGGATGGATTTTCCTAATATGATCAATCAGTGTTTTTTCAATACTTGAACCTTTTTCAATGGTCAAAGATTCAGCTGGCGCCTGAGTATGTAAAGCTTCTTGAAAATTTGCTGGGACGTGCGTAACTGGCATCTTTCCATGTTCAACAAAATTAGCTGGCACACTTTTTGGGTGTTCAAATGCAGCAGTAATTGGTGTCTCACCATCTTGGGGATTCAAATTACTTACATTTTCAGTAATTCCACCAGAAAAAACTCCTGATTTTGGAATTGGTGGTAATTTTGCACCAACATCCTTCGCATTAGGCACATTTGTTGCAATATGTTCAGCGCCAACACCACTTCCTTGAAGTGCATGTGCTATACCACTAAAAGCCATTGTTCCGAATATCGCTACCATTCCAACCGCCACAACTTTATTAACCTTTGAGCGTAAAACATACTTGTCTAATTTTTTATCTACATTTTCAATTTCACCATTCAAAATTCCTTTAAACTTTTCAAAATCAATTTTTCCACTTTCAACTGTAACATCCTCAATGTTCTTCTTGCCATCCTTATTACTAAAATATTTATCCACGAATTGAGCAGCGGCGTCTAGTTGCATTCCGCCAGTAGTTGCCATTATAAGAGACCCCCAAACTCTTTTTCCAGTTGAAAAAGCACCCGCACCGGCCACAAAAGATCCAACTGCCAATCCACCCTTCACCCAAAACGGAACTTCTTTATTATACCAATTTGCAACACTAGTCATCTTTAAACTTACATTGTCCCAGACCTTTCGTGCGCCAGATTTGTCAGCGGAATCTTCTTTTTTATAAGCAATGATTTCTTCAGTTCTAGCATTATACAAATCATGGGCAGCCTTAACGTTGTAATAAGTATACAATTCCTTAAGTTCAACTTGCAATTTCTTTTCATCAATTTCACCTTTATCACTTTTTGATTGCAACTCAAAAATTTCCTTGTCCAATTTAGTCTTGAGCAATTTTTCATATGCCTCACGCTCACTTTTTATAGTTGCGTTTTCTGGATATTTTTTTCCAATTTTTGAAAGATTAAATTTGGAATGCTTTTCCAAATTTTCCATTGCCTTTTGCTCCCTGAATTCAGTTCTGGCATATCGCTGTCTTGCTTCAATCAAAGCTTCCTCAAGAGGATCCTTTAATTTCTCAGGTTGAACATTTACTTTTTTTTCAATTTCAGCGATTTTTTCTGATTCAATTTTTTCCTGAACACCTTTCTTTTCTTTTTCAGCCAGCCTTCTCGCGGCATTTTCCTTGTTTTTGATTTTTTCATCAACAACATTATCAACATCCAAAGTTACTATTGGAGAAGGTGCAGCTTCCGGCTGAGCAACTGCAACTTTTGCATCATCAATAACAGGTGGAATATTTTCCACCAAAACTGTACCAGAGAAATCTACCAATTCTTCATTTTTTGCATCAGCAGCATCATTTAAAACACGGAAGCGATTTCTAGCCTCTTCCCGAGATGTTTTTATCAAATCTCCTGCAATTTTTAGCATATCTTCAGCTGCCATTTTTTTGTTTTATGAATTTTTGCAAATTATTTCTTGATTCTTATTTTACCAACTCCGTTAAAACTTTTTTAATAAAAACTTCTTTTTTATCATCCGCAACAACCTTTTCCTGCTCAAGCAGTTCGTCCAAAAACGCCACCACTTGACCCTCCAGGAAACTTTCCTGATATTCCGTCCTAAGTTTTTTATATTCTTCATTTCCCCGCAATAATATCACCAATTTATCCCTAAAATCTTTTGCCAATTCCAAAGATAACTCAAAAACCTCATTGGGATCTTTTTCATTTTTTTCTTCAGTTTTACCCTCAACAACAGCATCTGGTTTGAAATTCCTATCAACCATATAAGTTTTACCCTCAATAACAACCAATCTCTTGGGATAATTTGGATCATTTATTTTTCCAACAAATTCTTGATAAAAAGCAAGACTATCCCAAAAATCTTTATGTTGTTCCCTTGATGCAGCATCTGTGTGTTCGAATTCTATAAGATCAGCATATTCCATTAGTTTTTTAACCATATCATCGCCACTGGCCAACTTATCCACCAGGCTAATTCCAAATTCTTTTTCAAAACGCTCAACGGATAAATGCTTCTCTATGATATTCCTAGCAGCATTTCTGAATTCACTGGCAATTTTACTATTCTCATCTTCAATATTTTCATTTTTTTCAACATCAACTTTTGTTTCCACCTTTTTAACTACGGGTTTTTTCTTTTTTTCAGTCTCACTTAAATCCTTCTTTCTTTTTTCTAATATTTTTGAAATCTCTTTTTTGGCACCAGCAACAAGACCCTCAAACTCTTTGGATTCTTCTTCAGACAAATCCTCTGTTTTTATTTGATCAAAATTTTCCAAATAATGCTGCTTGTCTTTTAAATTAACCGCAAATTGCGTTTTTCCTATTTCATCTTTGGCAATATCAAAAATATTAACAACCAATTTTTTGCAATTTTCGAAATTTTGTTTATCTTTTTTTGATTCAACTCTTTTAAATTGTTCCTTGTTTTTTTCGTATTCATCTTGCAATTGTGCAAGTTTTTCAATATGACTCTGGAAAAAACTTAACACTTCGTCAGAATATTCTGAAATCGAACCATCTGATTTAACTCTGCCATTAATTTCATCAATTAGGGCATTTACTTTATCTGCCTCTTCCTTAAAAAAAGCTACTGAGTCTTCAACATATTGGCCACTCTCCCAATCAATATTTGTTTGCTTATTAAGCCCATCAGCCAAATCACAAATCTTATTCCAAGTATCATTGATTTCTTTTTTTAATTCTTCATCAACCTTTTCCTCCTCCACAGCAACAGCATTATTATCTTTATTGCAGACGGCTTCAATGGCCAGTTTAGTGTCGGCAGATTCACATGCAATATTGTTCAGGTTGGAAAGACAAAATCTTTTAATATAAGCATCCACCTCACTTTCTTTCAAATTATCATCATTTCCATATTCCTGAATAAATAATTTTTTGAGCAGATCCAATGCGCCACCATCAAAAAGCAGTGCATTGCGAAGCAAGGTGCCGACTTTTTTTATTTTCCCATGATCTTTCTGACTTTCTATTCTCACATCCTCATTATTTTCCTTGCTGAAAACATTCACGAATGAATTTTCAATAATCTCTTTTATTTTTTCATTACCTGTTTCAACATCAGCAACTGGATTTTCAATAACTGCCTGTTCCATTTCTCTAGCGGATGCCAATGATTCATCTTCAATTATTTTTATCTTAAGTGAACGCATAGGATCAGGTAAAACCCCAAAACCAGCAGGTTTTGTTTCAGAACTATTTAATAAAGTTATCGGGTGTTTTATAACATCAAAAAGTTTCATGCATTGATTGCTAAAAGATTTTATTTACCTAAAAATTATATCACAAAATTCGTTTTTCTCCCATAGCAAAATTTTATGAAAAATTAAAAGGCGCAGTAATGGAAAATTCCATACTGCGCCTTTATTTCATCACCTCCTTTTGTGCATTATTGTTTAGCTCGATGATTTCATTAAGCCAAGTCCGCGAGCTTTGTTCAATGCGTCTTCATATTCCTTGGGAAGCTTGACGCCAGGATTTGCCTTTTGCCATGCTATCACCCCATCCACGAATTCGTTGTCGATCTGCTCTTGCTGCTTTTTTTGAATGGCAGTCAGATCGTTGACGCGTTTTGCTGTAGAAGCTGAAATTACATTGACCTTGTTACCAATGAGTCCATCGAGATAAAAGCCAACGTGTGGGAAAAGTACAAATACCAATCCCACAGCATAAGCAACAACTGCAACCTTAACTGTAAATCGCGACATTTTTTTGAATGATGTGAAATTGTCAATTGCGACAACCACCATCAACATCAAGATTACAATCGCCGCAGTCATTCCGCCAAATGTATAATTGACATACAGCGGAAGAATCAGAAACAGTGCGGTTTGTGCCAGGAAAATTTTGGAAATTACTGTAAGATAAGCCCGGATGAATTCATTATCGAAGACTCCAGTCTCCTCCTGATTTTCAACGGGCCTTCCACGCAATTTTTTTAATTCATTACTGAGTGCCGTCAAAAATTCGAAGCTTTCTCCTGTCAGATGCATATTGAGCATGCGCCGAACCGAACACAACCTGTATAGCGTGAACAGCCATGGAATCAAAGTGATGCAAATAGAAACTTTGATGGACGGGCTAATCAACAGAATCAACGCAGACCCCAAAATTGTTGCGCCCAATACCGTCATCAGTGTCCAGCGAATTCTAACGAGCTCACCAGAAACTGCATTCCACATTGTCGAAAAAAATCTTGCTATCATAATTGCCTCCCTTTTTAGTTGAGAAATATTTTCTTCCAAAGTGGACGATTGTTAAACTCCTCATTCCTGTCCGCAACCATTGTCTCCATTTTTGCCAAAGAGCAATCAACTGAATCATAGATTCCGATCGCCCTTGATTTTAGGAGTGGCCACAATGTATCCTTACCAAATTTCAAAAAATTTTCCAAACTCGATGAAGCATCCTGCATTGCACCAACAGCAATTATTCGCGTGAATACTTCCGCACTAGAAGTGCATGTTGTCGCAAGTTCCTGCAAAATGGTAATTCCCGGACGAATGCATGCGGGAACAGCCGGAATAGCAGCGACCGCTGGCGAACCAGGTATTGCGGGTTTTGCAGCAGTAGTACTAGTAGCTGGCACAGCTGGTGTGGCAGCAACCGCAGACTTACCTGGAACAGCAGGAGAGCCAATAGTGCTTGGGAAATCCAAATCGTGAATAGTAACAAGTATTCTGAAGTTTTTTGCATACGTTGTGCCATTTGCATCATCCGCTTGTTCTACAAATATCATTGCTTGCTCAATCATTTTCTTTTGAGCAGGTGTAGCAATAGCTTCAGCAAGATCAAGAGCAAAATAGTGTTCATCCAACCAGCCTTTTGGGTCAATAAGACGTTTCTTTATTTCCTCTCCAACCGTTTTTCCAGCAATCTCGCCAACACCCAAAAAACCAATGATTCTGCCCGCCCAAGTCCATGCATGTTTCAACATACCCAGAAATGCGCCTTCTCCCAATGCCTCTGCCATAAATCTCCCCAGTGCCATGATAAACCTCCCCTTTTCCTTTATTTAGTGTGTGTATATTATATTGTCAAAGAGCCTGTTTAAGGCCCTTTTTGGCCTTGCTATAGGACCATCCTATAACCATCTATCTTAGCACAAAAAAGACATTATGTCAAGCTCGCTGAAAGCTGAAATTGGTGGTATAATTTAAAAATAAAAATCATAATCTTTTGTCATTCCCGCGTAGGCGGGAATCCAGGACTGAGCCAGACGGAAACGCGAACCTAGATTCCGGAACACCTGCCCGCAATGCTTCGCATAACGATGCAGGCGGGAGTCCGGAATGACAAATAAAAAAATAAAAAAATGAACAAAAAAATCGTCTGGGGGCTATTGTTGGCAATTTTGATTACGGCTTTTGCACTGCGAGTAACCAACATCAAAAACATTCCGGCGGGAATATATCCTGACGAAGCTCAAAATGGCGTGGATGCGCAGCAAGCGAATGCCACTAGGGAGTACAAACTTTTTTATGAAGGAAACCAAGGTCGCGAAGGATTATTTATAAACCTGCAAGCACTCTCGATCAAAGCATTTGGTCCAACTGAATTTGCGCTCAAGCTTTGGTCGATCATTTTTGGCACACTGACAGTGCTGGGAGTTTTCCTTCTAGCCAAAGAACTTTTCAAAAGCTATGCAGCTGGTCTGATCGGCGCATATCTGATTGCTTTTTCATATTGGGCAATCAATTTTTCCCGCATAGGCTTTCGAGCTATTATGGTTCCATTTCTTCTTTCTTTTGCTTTTTATTTCATCTTCAAGGGTCTTCGGACAAAAAAACTTCATACCTTTGTCATTGCTGGCCTCATCTATGGTCTTGGTCTACACACCTATATCGCCTTTCGAGTTTCCCCATTGGTTTTGATTGCACTTTTCGTTTCACTCCTCATTACTCGTAAAAACTTTTTTAAAGAATATTGGAAACATATTCTTGTTTTTGCTTTTGCAATGTTTGTCACTGCCGCACCAATGCTCCTTGATTTTTTTGTTTACAACCCGGACCATTATGCATCGCGCACCAGTGCAATTTCCGTTTTCAATCCTGTCACAAACGGTGGGAACCTGCCACTAACAATTGCCAGAACATTCGGATTAAGTTTGCAAAAATATTTTGTGATGGGCGATCTCAATATGAGACACAACTATCCACCTTACGCACTGCTTAACCCTATTGTGAGTGTCACATTTTTGATTGGGCTTATTTATATTGCTAGCAAATTTCTGCATTTATTATGGCTACGCATAGCAAAAGGACAAAGAGACGAAAGAATGGACATCTATGTCTTTTTGTTGTCTTGGTTTCTCGTGCTACTCATTCCTGAATTTTTGGCTAACGAAGGAAATCCTCACGCTCTGCGTTCCATTGGGACCCTGCCTGTAGTTATCATCATCTCAACTATTCCCTTCCTTTGGATATTTAAAAAATATAATCAATTTGGACATAGCTATAAAATGTTCACCATTTCCATTTTTATTGGGGCGTTTATTTTTATTGGACTCGCTGATCCAATAAAATATTTTGTATTTTTTGCTAACAGCCCAAAACAACATCAGGTTTTTGAAGCCAACACGAGAGCAATCTCTGATTATATTCGAATTCTTCCTCAGAGCGAAAAGAAATATATTGTTACGGGTGCTATGCCAAGACTAACAATCAATTATCTCAATCCGACACTGCCAAACACTTTCTATCTCTATCCTTCTCAGCTTGATCAAATCAAAACCAACAGCAACGAGAAGTTGACGATTATTTTCACCGGCTGGGATTGGGATTCGATCAATGCCCTCCGCGCGCGAATTCCCAATCTTACTTTCCAAGAACATAAAAACAAATTTGGAGATGTATTTATAACATTAAGCAACTAAAAAATAATTTGCATATTTGTCATCCCGCACTTGATGCGGGATCCAGAAAGTCTCACTAAATAAAAAATAACCTGGATTCCCGTTTTCACGGGAATGACAACAAAAATACAAAACGCTATGGAAAATTTCCTCAAAAAGCACTACCACTGGATTGTTCTCATCATTATGTCTTTTTTTGTCACAGTGTCATTGCTAAACGCAAAAAATGACACCGCCACCTTTGACGAGGTTGCACACATTCCTGCAGGATACAGCTACATCACTCAGCAGGATATGCGTCTTAATCCTGAACATCCACCACTACTCAAAGATCTGATTGGCATACCGCTAGCATTTCTCGATCTTAAATTCGACACTACCCAACCATTTTGGACTGGCGAAGGATTAAATAAGATTTGGGACGATGGACAATGGGCTGCTGGCAAACATTTGCTCTATGAAGCTGGCAACAATCCTGACCAAATTCTTTTTTGGGCTCGACTTCCAATTGTTTTAATCTCAGTGATTCTTGGTTTATTTCTTTTTATGTGGGGCAAGGAAATCGCTGGGATTTTGGGCGGACTATTTGTCCTCACACTTTATGCTTTTGATCCAAATATTCTTGGGCACAATCATTATGTCACCACAGACATCGGCATTGCTGCCTTTCTAACTTTTGCTTTTTATTATTTCCTTAAATTTATCAAGAATCCAACTTGGAAAAATGTTGCTGTTGGTGGAATTTTTCTGGGACTTGTAAGCTCAGTAAAATTTTCATCACTAATGGCTTTTCCAATTCTCGGACTTGTTCTTCTTGGCTATCCTTTGATTAAAAAAATATCTCATAATGATATCGAAATAAAAGAGAAATTTTTACGCACAAAATTATTTTTTTCATATCTAATAAAAGGTGTTGCAGCTTTTGCAATTTCAATGGTTATTGTTTGGATTTTATATTTTGCAAACACATACAATATGCCGCAAGATGTTATTGCTAGACAAATTAATTTCTCCTTTCCTTCTAATGATACAAATCCTCTCAGCATAGCAACCAACAGCGCATTGACCGCTCTTAATTCATCAACGATGCTTCGCCCATACGCAGAATATTTCCTTGGAGTCACAATGGTGTTCAAACGTGTCGCTGGAGGAAATGGAGCATATTTTTTAAATAATGTTTCCGGCAAGGCATCTACGATATATTTCCCATTAGTATTTCTCATCAAAGAAACGCTGCCATTTCTGGTATTAATTCTCTTTTCATTGCTTTACACTGGCGGACAAATTGTTAACAGCTTCAAAAAATCAATAATTGAAAAAGCTGTCAGGAAAAATTTCAAACGCTTTTTGCAAACAGGCGTAATGCAATATTCTCTTTTCGGTTTTATTGTTCTGTACTCATATCTCAGCATTACTGGCAATCTGAACATTGGACTCAGACATCTCTTTCCGATTATGCCACTAGCATATCTCCTCGTGACCAAAAAAGTTTTCGACTTTCTAAGGCATAAGCACTTTGTCACAAAACATCAACTGCACGTGCTTTTTGCAATCTTGATTATCTGGATCGTTATGATTCCTGTTTTTAGTTATCCCAACTACGTTTCATATTTCAATGAAACAGTTGGTGGTAGCAAAAATGGCTACAAGATTGTCACTGACTCAAATGTGGATTGGGGGCAAGATCTAGGCAGGCTAAAGATATTTTTAGATCAAAATCCACAAATAGAAAAAATTAATGTGGATTATTTTGGCGGCGGAAACCCAGCATATTATCTGGGAGACAAATATATTTCCGGTTGGGACTCCAAGCGACCAATTGAAGCTGGTTGGTATGCTATCTCAGTAAATTCACTGCAAGTTAGTATTTATGACAAAATGAATAAGACGCCTGAAAATAATTACGCTTGGACACAGCAATATGAGCCAGTGGATATGATTGGAAATTCAATTATGATTTATTACATACCCTTTACAATAGAGCAATAGAAAAAACTTTCAAATAAAAACGCTCTCAATCTTGAGAGCGTTTTTATTATTCTACATATTTTAAACGGATCATGCACAATATAGGGTTTCAGAAAGAATGACTTGGAATTTTTATTTACCTGTTTTCTTTTTGGCCAATTATTGCGACAGCAATTCTTGAGTTCTTGACCATAGTCTTGGGTCAAGAACGTGCTCAAAAAGGAAACAGGCAAATAAAAATAAGTGGTGACAATCAATAGTTAAAACCCCATATTGCGCATGACTCTTTTTAAACTAACAATTTCCCGTTACAATATACTGAAATATTGCAATGGAAGTGATTTTAAATTTTATTCTTTCTCTGTGTTTTCAGTTGACGGATTGTCTATTACCGGCGGTTCAATATTTTTGAATTTATAAAAAGCTTTGTTTTCATTACGAAGGTCAATATAAGCAATTTCACTTTTCTTATCCTCTGGAATTTCTTTTTTCAAAATAGTTGTCAGTGTTCGCATAGCTGAATCCAAAGAAAATTGAGTAGAAAAATAAAATTCTGTTTCCTGATTTGTTTTAACATTGATTTCCTCAGCCATTCGTGATGGCGTGAAATATTGACCAGTTATTTCAAAACCATCAATCCTCAAAGCATCTTTAATGGCAAGCACATATTGCTCATAAAAAGGTTCGATAATCTTAGTTCCAATTACCACCTCTCGTCCATTTGTCTCATTTATTTGTAAAAGATTATTACCCAAAAGCTCAGGCGATGAAAAATCAGCTTCACTATATGCTGTGCCATTTTCATCAAGCAAATAACATTTCTCATTACTGCACCAAACCAGCAAGGCTTTGCGTTCGTCAATATCTATATTCACGGTATCTGGAAATTTTTTAATCACACTCAATGTGCGAATTTTTTTAAATTTATCATTCAAAAGATTCTCGAACTTTCCTTGCGAAACGAACAAGAAGTTGTTTTTTGGAATTATTCCCAAATATTTTCCTGCCAGTGAATCACTAACAATCTGCTGAATTTCCTGCCCATCAAGCTCTTTCGTGCCTGAAACAACAATACTGGTAATTTGAAGGTGTTGAGAAAAAAACATAACATATCCAGTCACAGCAATAAAACAAACCAGCAACGTATAGAAAATAAACACCGAGAAAAATCGTGAAGCTTTTTTTTCTTCCTCACAATCATTTCCTGTGCAATTTTTGATATATTTTCTTCCCATTTTTGTGTTAATTTATGTTTATATAATGTTGCAATTGTTTTTCCCCGCCCGCAATGCTTCGCATAGCGATGCGGGCGGGCGTGACAAAAAGAAAAATGTATCCGAGCGACACTACATATCCATAAACAATGTTTCTAAAATAAGTCTGCTGTTAGCATTGGTACGTTTCAAAACTGTCATAGCTTTCTGAATTTTTTCAATGATAGCGCAGGCCCTATTGCTTTCTACTTGATCCACACCAATAGCAATCTTTCTGATCTCCCAAAGCCAAACATTCAATTTATCCAAAGTTCGAACCGCATCCTTGGAAAGATCTTCCGCCAACTTAAATTTTTCATTTAATGTTCCCTTTCTTATTTTTTCAAGCTCCACCAAGGCATTGGTTCTAAAAAGTCTTTCGTCATTGTGCTCGCTCAAATATTGCGCCAAGCCAGGCCTACCAATAGAAAGCTCTACGCAATCTTTTTGAAAAGAAAAATTTTCCGCAAAACCAATTTTTATATCTTCATCGTCAACCAAGCCAAAATTAACAACTTGCAAACGCGAAAGTATTGTAGGCAAAATCCTATCAATCTCATTAGTTACCAGAATAAGAATAGTTGTCGGGTTGGGCTCTTCAAGAATTTTCAACAATGCGTTTTGACAACCATTTGTCATACGATGAGCATCGTCAATAATAAGAACTTTATATTTTCCGTGATAAGGAAAAAGACTAAGACTAAGTTTGGCATCCCTTATCGATTCAATTGAAATATCACGCTGTTTTGAAATACCATTTTTCTCTGTAATCTCAGGCTGCACAATCACCAAATCAAGCATCGCATCCCTATCCACATTATCAATATCCAAATTTAATTTACCACTAGAAATAGCACTAAGCGCAAACATTTTCGCCAATGTAAATTTCCCAACCTTTTCCGGCCCAGAAAAAAGATAAGCATGTCCCAATGTTTTATTTTGGATGCTTCTTTGAAGGATATCTGCTGCTTTTTTATTACCGATAAAATCCATAGTATAGAAAATAACAAATTCCAAATTAAAAATTTCAAATGAATTACAAAATCCAAATGACTAAAAAATAATTTTTAATTTTGAAATTAAATCATTCATTTGATATTTGGAATTTTTAATTTGAAATTATCTTTTCAACATATTCCCCAAACTCCCTCCTAAATCTTTCTCTCGAAAATTCTTCTCCTCTTTTTTTAATCACGTCTTTATCATATTTATCCTTGTTATCCAAAAATCGTCTCACTCCATCTGCCAGCACTTCCGGTGTCTGAGCATCAAAAAATTCTCCAGTAATTCCCTCCTGCACTGTTTCTTGCGCGCCACCTTTTCTATATGCAATCACGGGCACACCAACAAGCATCGCCTCCACTGGTGCGATGCCAAAATCATCTTCTGTTGGAAAAATAAAAGCCTCAGCATTTTGATAATATTGTGCAACAATTGAGTCTTCTTGCCAACCCAAAATTTTGATATTTTCTTTGGCAATTTTTCTTAGATATTTTTCTTGCTCTCCAGTTCCAATAACAACCAAGGGAAGTCCGAGCTTATTAAAAGCCTCCACCACCAAATCAACTTTTTTATATGCCGACAATCTTGACACAACTAGAAAATAGGATTTGGGTTGTAGGTTGTAGGTTGTAGGTTTATGTTTTTCTAATTCCAAATTCCTATTTCCTAATTCCTGATTTACCGGTGGATAAATAACATTGCTCTCTCTTCTATAATATTTTTCAATCCGCTTTTGTGTATAGACAGAGTTTGCAATCAAATAATCAGGCCTGTCCGCTGCCAAGCGATCCCAGACACGCAGATAATTAAAAATTATTCTTATCAAAAAATTCATTTTTTTATGTTCAGTTTCTTTGACGTATCTTTCATTATAATCCCAAACAAAACGCATCGGCGAATGAAGATATGCGATATGCACAGTATCCAATTTTGTGACAATTCCCTTTGACCAAGCGCCAGAAGAAGAAATCACCAAATCATACTCTCGCAGATCAAAAGTTTCAGGAATCACTGGAAAAAATGGTAGAAGCCAACGATAATTTTTTCTTAAAAACTTAGGAAACTTTTGCAAATATGATGGCCTAATATCTTTGCCAGCAAAAATACCATGCATTTTTTCTTTATCATACAGCAATGTGAAAATCGGTGCCTCTGGATACATCTCCGAAAGTTCCTTAAGCACCCTTTCCGCTCCACCCCACTGCACCAAAAAATCATGCACCAGGGCTATACGCAGCTTCCTTACTACTCCCTCTCCCTCTGGGAGAGGGTTGAGGTGAGGGGTCACTATGATATTCTTTTTTACTTGACTATTTTCCATATTTATTATATATTCATTTGAAGTCTTTGACTTCTATTTTAGTTCCTTGGAGGTTATTATGATAACAGAAAAATCTTTATTAACGGTTAGCATATCTTTACAGCTTCTCGATTTCCTAATTCTCAAGGAACTAGTTTCGGGAGGATGCCCAAAAGAACAACTATCATTCTGTTTTGAAAATGTTGCTACTGAAGCAAGTATGGATAATACTGTCAGTTTCAAAGTAACCTTTCCTGTTGATTTAAGTGGCACCAAAACCTACATCGATAACCAGAAAAGACTTTCTCAAATATTAACAAATGTTTCCGAGATTTCAAACGAAATACGAGAAATACTAAAGCAAAAAGTACTTGCGGTACTATAACAGTACCATGAAGCTCAATGAGCAGACTACGGTCTGCTTTTTTTTATTTCAAAAGAACCTCCGCGATTTCCTGTGCGCACTTGTCCCAACTAAATCTTTTCACATTTTCCAGGCCTTTCTGTATTATAGCATTTTTTAGGGTTTCGTCCGAGATTATTTTATATAAAGCTTGGGCAATGTCTTGAGGGTCTTGAGGGTTGACCAATTGTAGAGGCGCGATTAATCGCGCCTCTACGGCTATGATTTCGGGAATCGAAGAATTATTACTAGCCACAACAGCACAACCAACACTTTGCGCTTCCAAAACAGGAATTCCAAAACCTTCATACAAGGTTGGGAAAACAAAAACATCAGCTTTTTTTAATAATTCCCATTTTTCTTCTTCAGATACAAAGCCTAGTTCAGCAATACTTTCCTTGTATTTGGAATTTGTAATTTGATATTTAATATTTTCATATCCGTGCCCCGGCTTTCCAGCCAGTACCAACTTGTGCAAAATATTATATTCCTCTTTTAAAATTTCAAAAGCTTTGATAATATTGCCAACATTTTTACGCTCTTCAATACGACCAACGAATAATAAAAACTTGTCATCAGTCATCAGTAATCGGTCATCGCTTTTATCTGAAGTTTTTGTTTCTTGATGACTGATAGCTGATGACTGATGACTATCATAGCCCTCATAAATAACCCTTATTTTTTCATCAGGAACTTTATATAATTTAATTAAATCTAGTTTAGTGTTGTTAGATACGGATATGATAGTTTTCGCCCACTGACATGATTTCTTAATTGTCCCGCGCATATAAACACGATCCCACCAAGAATAAGCATTAGGACAAAATTCATATTCCAACCCATGAATAACCACAATAGTATTTTTAGGCCCGCCTGCAACACTATGCGAATATTGCCAATCTTCTTTATTATTGAAAAATTTTCGAATATACCACACAAACGAATTATTAAATAAACGCGTAGCATTGCGGGCAGGATGAACAGCTGGAACAGTGTGAGCAGGCACAAAAAGCACGTCCACGGGATGCAGAATCATTTCCAAAGACAAACCAAGCTGCGTCCAAAATCTTGGAAACTTAATCACCTTTATTTGCCAACTTTTTGGCAATTCCAAATCATTGATTTTAACGACTCCGTTGTAAGTTGTAAGTTGCAAGTTGTAAGTTTTTTTAACATACAAAACAACCTGCCGATCCTTTAATTTATCACGCAGGTTTTTAATGACTTGATATGAATATTCTTCAATACCAGTTCTATTTTTTATAAAAGCCCGAGAAGCATCGATTCCGATTTTCATAAACCGATACGAAACTACGAATTATACACGAATCTACGAACATTCGCTTAATACTCGTTTCGTTTTAATAAAATCATCTCTAAAATTAACAATCAACCCAAGTTTTTTATTAGTATCAATCAAATATCTTTTTGTTTGATAAAAATCTTCTTTTGTAACAAATTTTTTAGCTTTAATCTCAACAACAATACATTCATTAACAATAAAATCCAATATATTTCTAGTAAACTCACCTTCTTTATATATTCTATTCTCTCTTAAATAAACTAAGCCCTTTTCTTTTAAGCACCGCTCTATTTCATCACCATATTGTTTTTCCTTGCTATATCTTCCTATTTTCCGATGGACTTCAAAAAATATTCCGTTCAATAAGTAAGATAATTCTGGATACAAAATTGTAATACTCTTTTTAATTTGGCCTTTCATTTTTATTTTTTGTTCGTAGATTCGAAATCCTTTTCGTAGTTTCGAATCGGTCACTTAGAAAGTGTAATTGTCCTTTTATAAACCTCAAGATTATCGAGTGCAATTCCGATTCCTTTGATCACGCAAAATAATGGATCATCAGCAACATAACATGGCACGCCAATTGTTTTCGTGATTAGTTGATCAAGATTACGAAGCAATGCTCCACCTCCGGAAAGAATCATTCCCTTATCCATAATGTCCGCAGCCAATTCTGGAGGAGTTTCTTGAAAAACTTTTTTAATCGCATTGATAACTTCTCGCAATTCATCTTGAAGAGCCTCTGTTACCTCATTGGAAGAAATTTTAATTGTTTTTGGCAGTCCACCCATAAGATCTCGTCCGCGCACTTCCATATGCTCTTCTTTGACTTGCGCTATTGCAGATCCAATTTCTTTTTTAATATCCTCAGCAGTTCTATCGCCAACTGCCAAACCATATTTTCTTTTGATATAATCAGAAATAGCTTGATCAAATTTATTACCACCCACGCGTGCGCTGTGAGCTGCCACAACACCACCCAACGAAATTACTGCGATTTCAGATGTACCACCACCAATATTAATAATCATATTACCAGAAGCATTATGAATCGGAATTCCAGCACCGATTGCAGCAAGCAATGGTTCCTTCACAACGTACGCTGATTTTGCTCCAGCTTTCACGGCCGCATCAATCACAGCGCGACGCTCAGTCGAAGTCACCCCGGCCGGAATTGAAATCATAATCTCAGGTTTAAAAATGCGAACTTTTCCAGTCACCTTATTGATAAAATATTTCAACATCGCTTCCGTTACGCGATAATCCGCAATCACACCATCTTTCATGGGGCGGCTTGCCACAATATTATCTGGCGTGCGTCCAAGCATTTCGCGCGCTTGATTCCCCACAGCCAAAACAATATTCTCAATTGGAGAAACTGCCACCACCGACGGCTCATTTACTACAATGCCCTTACCCGGTATAAAAACCAAAGTATTTGCTGTTCCTAAGTCTATACCTATCCTCCTAATAAACATATCTGTATAAGATAATTAACAAATTATAATCCAATCAAGATCTCAGCCAAAGGCTGATCAGCCTTTGGCTGAAATTCCAATTCTTCGTATAAACATAAGCGTAAAAAATTTCTAATTACTAATTTCTAAAGTTGAGTATTGTGTCATTCCCGTGAAAACGGGAATCCAGGCCCGATGCAAATTAATACTATATTTCCTGAAATAATAAATTATATTGAGATAAAGACGGGCTGGATTCCGGGTCTTCGCCCGGAATGACAAACGATTTAGCTCTTAAATTCGGACACTCTAAAATTTCCGTTTTCTAATTTTCTTTTTTCCCTGCTCATTATTTTCATATGCTTTTTCCAAAATGCTTCTTCAAATTCTTCCACAGGAATCCCAGTGCTGATCAAATTTCCTAAAATCAAAACAACCAGATCAACATTTTCTTCTAAAAATTCCTCGCGCGATTTCCCTTTTGTCACGGCCTGCGCCAACTCGCCCAGTTCCTCAGTCATCAAATTCAAACGAAATTGCATATCCTCATTATTCGTCCCCTTCATTTCATTCTTTTTATGAAATTCTGCAATTGCATTATAAAATTTCTCCATAAGATTTTTTTATAAAATTCCCTCAGCCTCTTTTTCCACTCGAGCTAAAAACATATTAACAAATTTAAGTCTTTCGTTCGCAACTTTTTTTGCAGTTTTCGTATGCATCACACTTGGAAGTTTTTTGGCTTTTATTTCATGTTCATAAAAAACATTATGCAAACTATTGTCTTTTATCCTGCCAGTGAGTTTTCCTCCAACCAAATTTAATTTTGCATATTTTTCCAACTCCATCTTAGGAAAAATACTGCAACCATTTCTACCCATCCACATCCCAGCGCGCAGAATTACAATTGCACCCAGTGAATCCAATTTATCCGCATCAAACAATATCCTTGCCTCAATTGTCTCTGGTTTATTGTTTGTCTTGTAGCGATGAGCTGAAATACAGTGCCTAACTTTCTCTATTTTTCCATCAGAATATCCTATTTTTTTCAAGATAGGCGCACACATTTTTGCAGATTCCTCAGCATGACAAGTATTGCCAGTTTTATCATCATCTTCTTTTACGCGCGCAATATCATGCAGCAATGTCGCCATTTTCAAAATATCCAAATCAACTTTCTTTTCATGCTTCGCAATTGAAAGTGCCGTGTTATATACGCGCATGACATGATCCATATCATGAGCACTGCAAGATAATTCTTTTTCAACTATTTCTTGAATTTTTCCATACTTTCCAGCCAATCTTCTTTGTTTCCAAATTTTCATAAGATAAATATTAGAGTGAGCATACTTTTTATTTTTTGCATTGGAATAATCCTCCTTGGCGTTATGTCAAATAGTTGCAATTATTCCACCGCACAAAAATAAAATGTATGCGAACGACTAACACAAAAAAATAAACTTATTTTGAAACCCTTTTAATATCCGCACCAAGTGCAGCCAAGCGTTCTTCAATCCTCTCATATCCGCGGTCAACTTGATAAATTTCATCAATAGTTGTGGTTCCTTTGGCGCAAAGCGCTGCAATAATAAGCGATGCTCCGGCGCGAAGATCAAAACTTTTGATTGAACTACCTTTCAATTGAACCGGTCCAGTAATGACAGCTTGATGAGGATTCAGAATTTTGGAATGCGCTCCCATTTTTTCAAGCTCGCTTAGATAATTAAAGCGTCCTTCAAAAATTGTATCAAAAATCATCGTTTCCCCTTCAGCTTGCGTCGCCAAAACTCCAAGAGGTTGCTGCACATCAGAAGGTACACCGGGATATGTGCGAGTATCAATCTTTTCGATTGCAAATAATTTTTCTTGCGGAATAACAGTAATTGCGTTGTCTTTGATTTCAAAAGCTGCGCCAAATTGCCTAAGTCTTTCCAAAACAATATCCAGATTTTCTTCGCGCGCGTTATTAACAGTAATTGGACTTTTTGTTGCCACACCCATAATTAAAAATGTTGCAGCTTCATTAGCATCAGGAATTATTTTATGCTCAGCGCCAGAAAGTTTTTCATTTCCAGTAATCTCCAAAGTATGCGTTCCAAGTCCTATTATTTTCGCTCCCATAGAAATCAAAAATCTTCCCAAATCTTCAACGTGTGGTTCGCAAGCCGCAATCTTAATAGTTGTCTTATCTGGCAGCGCCGCAGCCAACATCATTGCATTTTCAGTTGCTGTAACTGAAAATTCTCTAAGCACAACCTTGCCTGCATTTCGTGAGCTCGCATCAACAATATAACAATTTTCATCTTGCGTGATATTTACTCCCATTTTTTCCAAAGCATCAAAATGAGTTCCGACGGGACGCTTACCAATCGTACAACCTCCCGGATGAGCAATCTTGAAATTGTCGACACGCGCACTTAAGCTACCCAACAACAAAATTGAGGAGCGTAGCTTTTTCACGATTTGCAAATCTATTTTGGCTGGATCAAGATCTTTGGCGCAAATTCTCACTGTGCGCTCGCCTTCCCAGACAACCGTCACATTCATACTCTCCAAGATTTCAAGCATTCGATACACATCTTCAATAAGCGGTATATTAGAAATAACACATTCCTCATTGGTCAAAAGCGTGGCAGCCAAAATAGGCGTGGTCGCATTTTTTGACCCCCTAACATCTATTGTTCCTGAAAGTGTTTTACCACCTTGTATTTCAAAATATTCAGTCATATTTGTCTTATTTTAAGCCTAAATTTCTATTATCCCACCTATAGACCCATTATACAGACTTATGACTTTTTTTCAAGACCAGTCATTCACGAATGACGGGTCAAGCCCAATTAAAAAAACGATACCTTTAGTATCGCTTTTCTATTTGCAATATCTTTATGCATGTCTATTTCTGACATCATGCAAGATAAACAACTGATTATGTTTTTTATGAATCAAAGCAGCAACATCCACAATAATAATCAGGAAAGCAATTCCGAAAACAGCAAGCCATCCAAATAATGTAGGTTTATTATTTTGATAAATTTCATTTAAATCTATTTTATTTGAAATTTTTTCAGCAGAATTATTTTGCAATAAAGATACCACACCTGCTCCAGCAACGCTAGATTCTTGCTTGGGCGTATTAGAAACAACTGTTGCAATAGATTTTTGAGGAAGTTTAGTGCCAAACATCTGCACAGCAACAATTGTTTTGTGCCCATCAATAACCCCCTGCTTCACTGCAACACCAATTTCTTGATAATCAGAATTTAAAATATTTTTTCGATGAAGAGGACTATTCATCCAAGCTATTTGCTGATCTTCAGCATTTGTATAATTTATAGCTAAATTCTCTCCAGCATAATGATAATCATAACTCGCATTTTCAATCCATAGCCAAGGAGATTTTCCGCTGGGAGAAATGTGAGCAAAATAATTATTACTAATCATATCTTGAGCTTTATCTTGGGCAGCCTTTTGCAAAAGGTCATTTTTTGTAAGCACAGCAACATTGGCACTGACGCGAGCATTATTGACCAAATTGATAACATTTTCAGCTGTGATGTCAGAAGCTTGAGTAATGGCAATATTAAAAACAGAAAACATTGCGACAGCCACAAAAACCTCCGCAGCGAAGCCTTTTTTACGAGTGTTATCAATTTTTTTGTTTATATGCAGCATACCCAGTAGTAGAAATTCGAATGGGCTTTGCCCCTTCCAAATTATCCCTTTCACTTATTTACCAATATTATAAATTTTCATCCATGCCTCATATAGCTTAAATTATTTCGAATTTTCACCACTGGGCATATATTTGTTTAAAAGAAAAAGGGCGCTCCGCAAGCGCCTGCCCGCAATGCGTGAGCATAGCGATGCAGGCGGGGAAACACCCTTCTTTTAACCTCTTATATACAATTATAGCATACTTTTAGACAAAAAGCAAACCCGATACGAAACTACGAATTAAACACGAATCTACAAAAACTAACAAAAAATCTTACATTAAAAAATCAAGGCTCGGCATTTTGTTCGTAGATTCGAATATGTTTCGTAGTTTCGTATCGGATTACTTAAGTTTCTTCACTGCATCTCGGAATTTATCCCCGCGATCAAATTCATTAGCAAAGAGTCCGAAGCTGGCAGCCCCTGGTGAAAGCAAAACAACATCACCTTGCTCTGCTTTCTTTTGAGCAAGTGTGGTTGCCTCCGCCATTGAACTGACGGTTTCAATATTGCCCAAAAATTCCTCGCTAGCAATTTTTCTAAGTTTTTCAAGAATTTTTTCTGTTGCATTACCTTTCAATAAAATAGTATTTTTGGTTTTTTCCAAAATTTCCCCTGCAAACTCCGTAAAGTCTAAATTTTTATCTGTTCCCCCTGCAATCAAAATGATTGGTTTCTCAAAAGCATTGAGACCTGAAATAGCCGCATCCGGAATTGTCGCCGCAGTATCATTATAATATTTCACACCTCTAAGCTCGCGCACAAATTCCAATCGATGAGCAACCCCCTTCAATTGAGGCAGAGCCTTTTTAATTTCTACCGCGCTAATCCCAAAAGCATATACTGCTCCGATTGCTGCCATCACGTTAGAAAGATTATGTCTCCCGGGAATAAGCACATCCTTAATCGCAGCTAGTTTTTTAACATCAATTCCATTGTTAAGATATATTGCCTCATCTTCAATAAACACGGCTCTGCTTCGCTTTAGCGGCTGGTATGAAAAACGCACGACTTGTGCAGACACCTCCTTGGTTGCCTCCTTGAGAAGTTCGTCATCATTATTCATAACTAGCCAATCTTTGGGCTTCTGATTTGTGAAAATATATTTTTTATCCTGAAAATATTTTTCCATCGTACCATAATAATTAAGATGGTCCGGCATAATATTTTTAAACACAGCAATGTGCGGACTAAGTTTTGCCCGACCCAGTCCAGAAAGACGCCAAGAAGATAATTCAAAAACCACCACTGAATCTTTTTTTAGTAGCAACAACTTGTCCAACACGGAAACTTGTCCGATACCAATTTTTATCGGATTTTTTCCAACTGTTTTTAATATTTCATAGATAAGAGTGGCGGTAGTCGTTTTTCCCTTGGTGCCAGTCACCCCGATTATTTTGTTTTTGCAAATCTTAAAGAAAAGACTGGAATCCATTTCAACCGGAACTTTGTTTTCAAGAGCAAATTTAATATGTTTGTCAGACCAAGATGCAGCTGGATTCTTGATCACCATATCAACCTTTGAAAAATCTTCCATCCTATGATGACCCAAAACATACTCCACATTTTTAAGACCTTTAAGTTTTTCCAGCGATGCACCGAGCTGCTCCTTTGTTCGCAAATCAGTTGCAATAACTTTTGCTCCCTGCGTCACTAAAAACTTCACCGTGCCAACTCCGCCACCATGAAGACCGATACCCATTACTGTTATTTTCTTGTTCTTGAAAAAAGATAACTCCATAAAAATACAGTCATCAGTCATCAGCAAACAATCATCACAGATAAACCCAGACGATTTATCCAATAAAATAGATGACTAATGACAAGTGACTGATAACTTTTTATATTTACAATAGACTGCAGTTTACACGATAATCAATAAATAATCAACCAGTCAACATTTAAAACTCGAACAATGATGATTTTCTGCGAAGTACGACGCCAGCACGCTCCTCTAAGATTTTTCCATTTTTAATTGCAGGACGTCCATTGACAAGCACCCATTCGATGCCTTGTGAATATTGATATGGATTTTCGATTGTGGCAAGATCCTGAATATTTGCCGGATCAAAAACTACGATATCAGCAAAATTTCCTTTTGTAATAATACCCCGCTTTTCAATGTTGAATTTTTCTGCAGGTAAGCCTGACATTTTACGAATAGCTTCTTCCCAACCAACAACACCTCTTTCCCGCACGTAATCCGCTAGTACTCTTGGAAATGAACCGAAGTTGCGAGGATGCACAACTTCACCAGTTTCCCTGTGTTCAATACTATATCCTGATCCGTTTGAAGAAATAATTGAAAAAGGATTAATAACTCCTTTATCCACATTCTTTTCACTAAGCACTTCCATCATCGTCACCACTCGACCTTCACTGGCAATAAGAACATCAACAATTGTGTCTTCAATGCTTTTTCCCTGAGCCTGCGCAATTTCAGTTATTTTTTTGCGATTAAGTGCTTTGTCCAAAGCTGAAATTGAAATTGTTATTTTAGAATAATCATATTCACTTGCTTTCATTTCTTTAATAACACGTTTCCGTGTGTCTTGATCTTTGAGTCGCGAAAGCATCATATTACGCCCACCCTCAGTAACCCAATCGGGAAGCAAAATATACAAAACACTACCCGTAGATGTATACGGATACACATCAAAATGAACATCAATTCCACTGGTGCGCGCTGTTTCAATTAAATTCAAAGCCTCTTCCATGAGTGGCCAATTTTTTTTGCCCATCACTTTAAGATGTGAAATTTGAAGCCTTACTCCTGTGATTTGCGCAACGCGAATTGCTTCTTCAACAGCCCTAATAAGCTCATGCGCTTCTCCACGAATATGCGTCGTGTACACGCCATTATATTTTTTCACAACCTCAGCTAACTCTGCAATTTCACGCGAAGATGCCAATTTGGCGTGTGTATAAACCAAGCCTGTTGAAAAACCCAGCGCCCCTTCTTTCATCGCCTGTGTCAACATTTTTTTCATTACCTTCATTTCAGCCGGACTAATATCACGAACTTCATCACCAACCAAACCTCTTCGAAGTGTTCCATGCCCTACAAGTGTTGCAAAATTCAAAGCCATTTTTCTTTGTCCAGCTTCAGCAAGAAATTCTTTCATACTAAGCCAATTAAAGCTGACATTTTTCATATCAGTCCATTTCTGAATCGATTTTATAACATCATGATTGGCCAGCGGTGCGAGGGATGATCCGCAATTTCCACCAATAATTGTGGTAACACCCTGACATAACAAACTTTCAAGTGCAGGATCAATAAAAATTCGCCAATATGTGTCGGAATGATTGTTTACATCAATAAAACCAGGAGAGATATATTTTTTAGTCGCATCAATTTCAACTTCCGCATGCTCGTTATGCAGGTCGCCAATATCAGTGATGACACCCTCGCGAATTCCCACATCGGCGCGATACATTGGCTTACCACTACCATCAATAATTGTTCCATTTTTTATGATTACATCGAGCATATATTTTTATATTAAAAAGTTTTATTTTTGCAATTATATTATACCAATTTTGAAGGTTTTTCGCAATAAATCATACCAACAATTTTCAATAACCAATAATCAATTTTCATTCAATTTTCAAATATTTAAATTTACAATAAGTAATTTAATTTTGTCATTAATTCATTGAGATTTTATTGGAAATTGCCTGCCCGGCCAGGGGAAATTGACCATTGGTAATTTAAAAGGTTCGCAATAATTGCGAACCTAGTTGGCATAGAAAATATAATTTTACAATAAAACAAAAAGCGAAGTTTTCTAGATCCAGCTTTTCGCTTCCAATCCCAATCTGGCGGCCTCACGCTGAGCTTCTTGCTTTGAATTTCCCTCACCTTCAGCAACCAATTCATCTGCCAAATAAACTCCCACCACAAAATGCTTGTCATGATCAGGTCCCCATTCTTTCATTACGCGATATGAAGGTGTTACCTTGCTGTTTTCCTGCGCTTTTTCTTGAAAATAACTCTTCGGATCAAGATACAATTTTTTCTCAATTATCTCACTCAATTTCGTTGCCACATTTTTTAGTACGAATTTTTTTGTTGCATCATAACCTTGATCAAGATAGGCTGCACCAATAATAGCCTCCAATGCATTAGCTAGCAAATATTGCCGAGCGCGCCCTTTGTCCTTGGCTTCACCGCGACTCATTAATAAATATTTTTCTACTCCAATTTCCTGAGAAACAACTGCTAGCATTTCACCGTTTACTAGTGCGCTGCGCCAACTTGTAAGTTCCCCTTCCGGGTTCTTATAGTTATTGTATAAATGTTCAGTAATAATAAGCTCAAGAACTGCATCGCCCAAAAATTCCAAACGCTCATTGTGATCAAGCGCATAATCCCTGTTTTCATTTAAATAACTGCGATGAGTCACTGCTTGACGCAGTAATTCAATATTATCAAACTTAATGCCAATTTTTTTAGCCAAAGAATCGATCATAAAATAAAAAATTTCGAATTTCGAATTTCGAATTTCGAAACAAATCCTAATGACCAAATTCTTAAACAATTAAAAATTAGAACATTAAAAATTCATTTCAAATTAAAAATTTTAAATTAAAAATTTTAAAAAACTAATTATTACGCTTCAATTTTTTCCTCCTCCACTTTTTCTATCTTTTCTTCAGATATTTCCTTATGTTTCTTCGTGCTATCATCCTTCATTGGTTCACCCATTTCACGATAAATTGTACCCAAGACGCCATTTACAAAACGCGCAGAGCTCTCACCGCCAAAAGTTTTGGCAAGCTCAATAGATTCATTGATGGCAACCTTCGGAGGGACTTCCCCATAATTGCCATGCATAAGTTCATAAATTCCCAGGCGAAGAATGTTACGATCAATAATTGTCACTTGTTCTAATGGCCATTCAGGTGCGCATTTTTCAATCAATGCGTCTATAACAGCGCGTTTTTCAAGTGTTCCTTTTGCAAGTGCCCTGACAAACTCAGACTCCTCAATACCTGGAGCAAACTCCAACACATTGCGCGCAACTATTTCATCTATAAGCTCATCATGCTTACCTTGAAAATCCCACTCAAAAAGAGCCTGCATTGCTACTGATCTTTGAAGGTGCCTATTCGCCATTTATGTTTACCGATACGAAACTACGAAACTGGTACAAATCTACGAACAAATCTTAAATTCTTTTCGTAGATTCGGATGTCATTCGTTGTTTCGGATCGCTTGTTATTTTTGTTTTTTAACTGCTTTTTTGATTGTGTTTACAATTTCATTTCCTTTGTAAAATCCACAGTGAGTACAAACTCTGTGTGCGAGTTTTTCCTTTCCACATTTTGTGCAAGTTTGAGTTTTTACAGCTTCAATTGCAAAGCGATCACGCTTAGCGTCACGTCGTTGTTTTGTGTGTCGTTGTTTTGGTACTGACATATAATTAGTTCTTAAAGTTCGTAAAGTTTACAAAGTTCATAAAGTTTAACAAAATACCTTTATTACAGCCTTAATAAATCCCAGAACATTTTTAATTAGCA
>Ga0076173_102_pt1 | contig 51532 bp, 47 predicted proteins | sample RifGroD2_FD_67770 | JGI IMG/M metagenome (GOLD analysis project Ga0076173, IMG submission 67770) | Parcubacteria bacterium GW2011_GWD2_38_11
CGCGTCTTTTTCTTTTTTCAGCGCTTCTTTTTCAATTTCCAGATAAAGTTGCAGTGCTTTAGGGACCCTTCGATAAGGCAGATTAGGTCTTTTGTCAAACATTACGTAATCAGTAAAGTCGTCGTTATTAAAATTCAAAATAACGGAGAGCCGATCTATGATATTTGTTAACTTTTTACCCTTATATTTATGTTTAAGACTAAAGACAATTTTCTCTCCGGAATAGGAGTGGGTGAATAAATATAATCTGATCTGCTTGCGATTTTTTGACACTAACTAATTTTAGTTTGTCAGCGCCTTTAAAATCTTCTCCTCGAAGTTATACCTGGCAAGATGACCTCCGTCTTTGTCGATGAACAACTTACTATTTTGGATTTGAGATTTATGTGATATTTGTTATATCACACTTTCATCCTCCGCCTCCGTTCCGTCACTGTTGCATTGGGAAAAAATTTCATTCCAACGACAACGCACTGGCACACCAAAAGCGCTGACCGGTTTTCTTTCGGGAGCAAATTCCTGACGCACTGCCGAAACAGCCTCTGATTTTGGAATCAAGTGAATAGCTCTCAGTGTTCCGAATTCTCTTATTTCATTAATGGAATATTTTTCAGAATAATTCTCGAAAACTTTTTCCACTTTCGATGAAGTTGGATAGATCAAGAAATAATTGCCTTCGGCATATACACTTTTGGTGTTGCGAAAATCATCGCGAACTATTAAACGTTGTTCCAAATGATACAAAAATGCCCTGCGATAAAATGCTTCACTGTTAACATAGACTGGGAAATTGTTTCGCTTGTAGACAGATTCAATATAATCAGTGATGAGAAGTTGCTGCTCAAGCGTCACGCGTTCATTTTCTTTGAGAATTTTATCAGATTCTATTTCAAACGCCGCCACTGGGGCATTGCCAAGTTCTTGAAATCTATTTTTTATAAGCCATCCATTTGAAGCAATGAGAATGATGAAAAAAATCCAAGAGAGATATTCGATTTTCTTTTTTTCAAAAAAATCAAACATAAAACCTAACAATACAAATGGAACTGGAGCAATAAGCAAAAGAAATCTCGGCGCCAAATCATATGCAATCGGAGTAAAGAGACCCATTGAAACGACCAGCCAGATCGCCATCAAAGTCAAGAAATCTTTCCTTTTCACATCCTTCACAGAAAAGATATTCCAGCCCAAGGCCGCAACACCCAACAAGAAAAAAATCAAAGAAACTATACCCATAGGCAGTCCGGTCACACACTTTTCGTCGCAGATATAAGAAGGTCTCATACCCACCACTTTAATTCTTGGAAGATCAGCTTGTGAATCACCACTCAAAAGCAAGACATATCCAGCCGAAATCTCATCCACTCCCCTTATCGCTTTTTCAATTAATGTGTGGTCATCTTTGGTGGATTTTTTGATGAACACTTTTTCAAATTCAGCCACATTCTCACCACCAGTTTTGAAATCATTAATAATGACAGGCGTATATAAAAAGACGAAGCAAATTGCTGCCGCCAACCAATATTTCCAATTAATGGAGGGCCTTTTCAAAAAAAGATATGCTCCGACAATCACAGGAAAGCCCAAAAAGGCCACAAAATGAAGTTGCATTGCCACCGCGAGCGCAACAAACGATCCGACAAGCCACCAGCCTTTTCTTTTTTCATCTAGATCTGTTGCGCGCAAAAGACCATATAGGGTCGCCAAAGTGAAAAAAGGAAGATTATTAGGATTCCATGAAAAACGCGAATACAAAACAAGAAATATTGAAACAGCAAAAACGCCCAAGAGCATAAGCCCAATTTTTTTTGAAAAAAATCTTCTGACAAACAGATAAAACAGTGGCAACGTTAAACAGGAAAAAATAAGTGAGATGACAGCAATTCCAGAAGGAGTGTTGCCAAATACTTTTGCACTCACATAACCGAAATAATAAAATATTGGTCCAAGTCGCAAGAAAGAACCGGCAGCTTTTGGTCCAAGCAGCGGCAAGTCGCCTGCTCCGTTTTCCACCGCCAAATCAATGACTTTCGCATCCCTTGATTGATCAAGTTCGAAATGTTGCCAGTCGGAAAAGTTGTATGCGCGCAAAAAAATACCGACTGCCAAAATCGCAATCAGAATTGCTCCGACAAAAAATTTGCTCCCGGCCAAAGACTTCAAAGACTCTTTATCTATTGGATTATTCATGTATAATGATAAGTATAAACATTAAATTGATCACACCGGTATTATATTACAATTTCACCGTGAAATCAACCGTTTTTATATGAAAAATTTGTTAAATTATATCACAAAAAATACGCCCGATGCGCTGCTGACATTTCTGTCTTTTGCATTTGCAATGAACACACTGCTTTTCATTTCGCGCGAGGTAAAAAACCTTTCAATGTTCAATATTTCCAGCGACACGACAATTCACTATTTGGCATATTTCATACTCATTGTTTTGACATTCGGAGTCATCGCTTTTTTTTATACCAAAGAAACAAGCTTGAAACTGACCATTGAAAAGTTGCTGCTGACTTTTCTGCCAGCAGAACTCTTGATGCTTTATGGTCTCAGCCAATCAACTGATTTTCATTATCTTTTCTATATCGCATCAGGACTATATGTAATCCTAGCGGGATTCTTTCTGATCAGCAGAAGGAATTTCATATGGAAGGAGAACGAGGTCAAAAACACATTCTCATCTTTCAAGATATGGGCAAAATTGCAAGGAAAAGTTGCTTGGTTTGTTATTTTTGCCGTGATGCTGACAAATTTGGGACTTGGGACATATAATCTGGCAAAATTTGGAGCAGTCGATGAGCCTCTTTGGACATTTGATCGGATTCCAAGTTATTGGAAAAATCTCAAGGAAAGAGATTGGAGAAATACCAAAATCAGCGACAAGCCAGGCATCACAGTGGCAATAATCTCAGGAGCAGGACTCCTATTTGAAAGTCCAAAGACATACAAATCAGCTTATGGCAGAGGATCAGTAGGAACCGAGCTCAATCGTTTTGATTTTGAAAAACTGAATTTTGCTTTCAGATTTCCAATCCTACTGTTCACCATCTTAATGCTTCCTTTTTTCTATTTTCTTATGGAAAGACTTTTAGGAAAGAAAACAGCGCTTTTTTCCTACATTTCCATCGGTCTTTCTCCACTTTTGATTGGGATGGCTAGCATCATAAATCCTGATGCCATCCTTTGGGTTTTTGCGCCACTTTCACTTCTCTCCTTTTTGGTGTATCAAAAAAGAAGAAATCCTCTCTATCTTTATTTGTCAGGAATATTGCTCGGGTTGGCACTTTTGACAAAATATGTCGCCAACATTCTTTCCGTTTTCCTTTTGGGTCTTATTTTTGTTGAATATGTTTTCCACAAGGCAAACTATGCAAAAATGACATTGAAAAGATATCTCAAGGAATCCCTCACGGACTATCTCATTCTCTTTTTTGTTTCGCTGGTGGTTTTTTATATCTTGTTTCCTGCAGTTTGGATAAAACCATCGAGACTTTTGGAAGGAACACTGCTCAGTCAGGCCTTTGAGAGCACTTGGCCTATTTTTGCTGGTTTTTTTGCGCTCCTGCTAGTTGACATCGCAACAATAGGCGGAAAAATATCTTCATATGTTTTGGATCTGCTTTCCAAATACAGCAAAATTTTTCTCATTTCAATTTCAGCGCTTTTTCTTTTTTTCATCGCGTTTACTTTTGCCAACACTTACACAGGAATGTCTTGGTATGATTTTGAAGCGATCATATCTTCGCCGAAATCAGCCTACACTACAGGAGGCTATGATGGACTTTTCTTTGCAAACTTTTTTCCATTAGTTTTCAGCATAGCTCCACTCTCCCTGATCTTTCTGGTTTTCGCCGCCATTATCAGTATATTTGGAAAAAATATCCCCGCCAGAACAAGCTCAACCATCTTCTCCCTGACGCTTTTCATCTTCCTATATTATTTGGCAACCACTGTAAACAAGGTTGCAGCAATGAATCGCTATCAAATTATGGTCTTTCCATTGGCTATGATATTAGGAGGCATAGGTATGGCCATTTTTTATGAAAAATTCATCAAAAACGAATTCGACAAGAAAAACATCGTTGTGTTGTTGTTCCTGATTTTCAGTATTGGCACCCTTTATTTCGCCAGACCATTTTTCATAAGCTATGATTCCCCTCTTCTGCCCAACAAATATTATACCGACCTCAAAGATATGGGCACCGGAAGTTATGAAGCCGCACAATTCATCAACTCTCTGCCAAATCCTGAAGAGTTGCAAGTATGGACCGATAAAAAAGGTGTCTGCCCATTTCTCAAAGCGAAATGCTATTCTGGCTTTACCTATCCAAGACTGCGCGCTGCAAATCTTGACTACGCCATTGTTTCTGCTGGAAGATCTGCCAGAACAAAAAAAATGGTCACTCCTTTGACCATCAAAAAGGATTTGATACGCTTTGACACTCTATACGACAGGGATGACGAGAAAGTTGTCTACAAACTTGAAATAAACGGGCGTCCAAGAAATTTCGTAAAAGTAATCGAACTTGATCAGGAATTTTTCGATTTATACAAAAATAACTGATGAATTAAATTATCTATGACCCTAAAAAAAATATCGGACTTAATAAAGAAAAAAAGTTTTCTTATTGCCATAGTTTTTATCATTCTTGCTGGTTCATTTCTGCGAATTTATCATTTCAACGATTGGATTCACTTTGAAACCGATCAGACAGATGATTATCTTATAACATCTCCCGCGATCCAGAATGGAATAGAAAATCTCAAGCTGCTTGGACCAAGAGCTGGAGCAGAAGAATTACGCATAGGACCGGCATATTATTATATTGAATATCTGGGTGGAAAAATTTTTGGAAACACCCCACAGGGTCATGCCGCACCAAATTTGATTCTTGCTATTGCCGCTATGCCATTGTTCTTTGTTTTTGCGCGTCTTTATTTTTCCCGAATAATTTCCGCCTCACTGCTAGTTTTATATGCCACCTCATTTTATCTGATTCAATATGCTCGCTTTTCCTGGAATCCAAACGTTCTGCCTTTTTTTGTTCTAGCAACCTTCTATTTGCTTTTGCGAAGCGTTTCTCCCGAAGAAAAAAGACGAGATGTTTTTTTCATATTCTCATTGACGATTCTTTCAATAATAAGCCAACTGCATTTCAACGGCCTTTTTATTATTGTCCCGGCATATGTAATTTTTCTTCTGATAAAAAGACCGCACTTCCCTATCAAAACTTGGGTTTATGCGATCTTGTTTTCAATTCTCATTTATTCTCCAATTATATTGCATGAATTAAAATACGATTTTTCAAATTCAAAATTATTAATTGAAAAAATTTCAGGCAATTCGAAAGAAAAAGAAAAATCAGAAGAAAAGAATGTTTCAGAAAAAATAGTACAGAATTTACGTTATAATTCCGGGGAATTTTTTCTCATACTTACGGGAGAAGACAGAATAAACACAAGTCGTCCAAACGGATATTCACTGGGGATATTATGCAACGCGTGCAAAGAAGATCGCATCTGGAGATTATCAGCACTATTTTTATACATTGCATCAGTTTTACTTCTGGGATGGAATATCAAAAAGGAAAAAAACAAAACGAGAAAGGATTTTTTGATACTTTCAGCGCTATGGTTGTCCATTGGCAGCGCTTATTTCATATCATTAACACTGAATAAATTATACATATATCCGAGGTTCTATCTTGTGCTTGCACCTCTTGCATTCATACTTTTGGGTCTGATATTTGAAAAAATAATCTTTAGAAAAAAACTCATCAATACCATTCTTATTGTTGCGATTACATTATTGATTGCAATAATAAATTCAACAAAAATATCAGACAGTTTTTGGCAGCTGAAAAATTCGCAGCAAATTGCGGTTAAGATTGAAACTGAAGATGTCTTCCCCAACTATTACAGAGCTCCACTGTTCATACATCAAAAAATTTCAGATTACATAGAACAACAAGTTCCAAACAAAAATACAAAAATTTTCATTTCATCCGAATCGGAATATGAACCGATCTATTGGATTATTCTTCAAAATAAGGGCTACAATTATTTCAATGAATTTGATGATGAAAAACCGAGCGAGGTCGGAGAATATTTTTCAATACAATTAAGTGCTAACAAGAAAAAGAACGATTCCGAGAATTTTTCTGATTTTTTCGATATTATTGAAGTTAAGGATTTTGGAATTATGAAGGTTACGCGTCTAAAACCAAAAGTTGATGTTGCATATGACACCAATATTAATACAGTAACGCAAAAAAGAAGCCAGGTTTCAGCAATCGAAAAAATGCATTCCTGGAAAGATTTATTCCAAGACTCAACACTCTTAAACAAAGTGCCCGGCATAAAAAATATTTACGACAATGAACTGCGCACTGCAATCATAACAGACATTGATCACTGCCCCTCAAGAGAAGCTGCTTCGACTGAAAAACTTGACGCTTTTATTGATTTTGGCGGAGAAAAAAAAGCTGATTTTATGATCAGTCTTGGAGATAATGCGAGTCATCGTCTCAGAAGCTGCTCGACAACTGCAGATATGGATGCGCGCTTCATTGCTGATTATCTCAGAACTTCAACCTTGCCGACACATTTCGTTCTTGGCGATCATGACATAGAAAGCGACATAAAATCATATCAAAACTGGCTGGAAACAGTCAAGAAAAATGAAACATTCTATTCTTTTGATTTGAAAAATTTCCATATCATTGTTCTGGATACGGTTCTTGGAGGAGAACCGATGAGTCTTTCCTGCCAGGAAGATGCTTACTGCACATTGATCGAAAATCGTCTTTCGGAATTAAACAAAATCGCATTTAAAGCATATGCTCAGAAATATGCTGATGCAAAAAAATCCATCAAAGAAGAAAAAGATGCTCTCAATTCTATTCTTCAGGAAGTATACGATTCAAAAAAAATTACGCGATCTTGGGGTGTTCGTGATCGCGGACAAATATTAGAAAAAGAATTGGCTTGGCTTGCTGCAGATATAAATGCAACGCAACATTCCCGCGTGCTTGTTTTCAGTGATCATCCATTGTTCAAATTTGCCTCACAAAAAAAAGTTTATGATATCGCCAATGGAGACAAGGCAAGGGAGATATTAGAAAAAAGTGGAAAAGAAATCGTGGCTATTTCCGGAGAAGCTCATCTTTGGCACGAAGAAAAGCAAGGAAATATTCAATACTACATTATCGATGAATTTCGCAAATCAAATGGCTCTTGGGCATATTTCACTTGGAATAAAGACGGATTCCGTCTGGAAAAAGAAACTCACTAACATAGAAAAAGAATCATAAGCTTTGCAATTTTTGTTTGCCTGTTTTTTATTTTCTGCTTCTCAAATATGCTGGCAGCGCCGTGAAACTCACGATCATTTGCAGTGCGCGACTCACCAACGCCACAGCAACCACAGCACTTGCTGGAACCCCAAAGAAACCGAAAAATGTAACATAGGCCCATTCCTTGAGTCCTATGTTATTGATGCTGATCGGCAAAGCTGAAATTATGCTTATAAGAAAAATCACTGAAAGATATTGCCAAACTCCCACTGCAATTCCAAGTCCAGCAAAAAGTACCCAGTTGACCAAGGCTAGTCCCACCACGCCAAATAACATAGAGATTCCGATCGCTTTGAGATAAGTCCCATCTTGACGATAATGTGTGAGTTCCGAACCGAAGTCTTGCACGGCTTTCGGCAACTTGCCGGCGATTTTTTTCCAAAAAGAAAATTTCGTCAGAATACCAAAAAAAATCAAAATATGCATCGCAATGAGCGTGCCAACAATCGCCACCCTCAATTGTCCGTGCTGGGCAATTTCATTGCGCTGAAAAATTGCAACCAGACCAGTCAAAAGCATTAGCGCAAAAAGTCCCGTCACGCGATCAAAAACCACGCTAGAACCCACAGCAGCAAAGCGCTTATTATTTTCCTTTGCAATTTGATACGTACGATAGGTGTCTCCTCCAATAGTGGAGGGCATAAAATTATTAATGAAAGCTCCTGTCAGATACAGCTGAAAACTTCTTTTCAGACTAATAGAAATATCCTTATGCGCCAAAAGCATTTTCCATTTCCAAGCTGAAATCATCATCCCCAAGAGAAGCACTACTACATACAAAATAACATACCCCAAAGAAATTTTTTGCGTATAAAAAAGAACTTCCTTCCAATTAATCTCAAAAACCAGCCATGCCACGAACAACAAGCTTACTGCTAGTTTCAAAATAAATTTTAGTATTTTATTATTCAATAAATGCATTATTTTTTTGTTTATTAATTTTCAATTTTCAATTCACAATTTACATTGAATTTTCAAATTCAAATTTTCAATTATTTACATGAACTGATTATTTTTTGAAATATCATTGTAAGTTCATGATTTTCTTGCCAATACTTCCTTATCTCATCTTTTCTCTCCAATAAGCATCCAGCAATCATCCTCAGCCAATATTTTGTCTCTTGAGCTTCTTTTTTGCAGATAAATATTTTATTTCGAAAATCCTTCTTTGAACTTGCATTGTTTGCTTCACAATAGTTTGCTCCAATGCTAGTCCCACTTCTTATTAGCTGGCTAATCAGAGGCCTTGTTATAGTATCTTGTTTTATACTTTTACAAAATTCTATAATATTTTCTCCGAATATAGCTGTTCTTTCTTCTAGATTGTATTTATTTGAAAATTGTTCCATTGTAAATTCATTGAAAATTGAAAACTGTGAATTGAAAATTATTCGTTATTTATTCATTCGACCTAGATTAGAAGTTTTTACATAAATTTCCTCGTATTCCCCCGCCACCTTTTCCCAACTCAAAGTCTCGGCCAATTTGCGACTCTCAAGACTCATTGTTTTTTCAAGTGTTGGATTTAAAATCAATTTTTCAATTTTTTCAGCCAAGTCATTTGAGTCTTTCATTTTAACAATCAATCCGTTCACATTGTTAGTCAAAAGTTCTTTGGTGCCACCAGTGTCAGTTGCAACCACTGGCAATCCAACAGCCAAAGCTTCCAACATCACATTACTCATTCCTTCATTGAGCGATGGAAGCACGAAAATATTGGCTCGTTGATAAAATGCCAGCACGTTATTATGAGCAATTGCACCAGCAAATTCAACCTTATCTTTAATACCAAGACCTTGCACTAAATCCTCAAGTGATTTTTTTTCATTTCCATCTCCCACAATCAAAAGTCGAGCCTGATCATAACGTCCAGAGAGTATCTTGAAAGCTTGAATCAAAAACCGCACACCTTTTCTTGGAGTGACGCGCGAAACACAAATAATAGTAAAATGTTCTTGATTGCGCTTGGTTGTGTCAGGAAAAAATTCTTCAACATCAATCCCATTATACACAACACCTATTTCTTTTTTTGACTCAGATTTAAGTGCCAAATCCTTAAGCCCTTGGCTATTTGCAACAACAAAAGAAGCGCCTTTCCAAATTTTCAAAATAGTAGGCGTGATCCATTTGTAAAGTCCGACGAAACGCTCACTGTATCCAGGAACATCAGAGCCGCGCAAAGAAATAATATACGGAATTTTAAATTCCCATTTCAAAAACATTGAAATCACGCCGCAAGGCACGGAAAAAAATGAATGCGAAAGATCATAAGCATTCTGCTTGGCCAGTTTGCGCGCAAACCAATACGCATTCCAAGTATAGGAAATCAATTCTTTCTTGGTTTGATAATGAATATTTTCAGCATTTTTTCCAATTGGCAGCCGATGAATTGTGATGTTCTCGCCCATCTTCAAAAGATGATATTTCTCATCAACGGAAGCCGTCACAAAATCAACCTGCAAATCAGGATTTTTTGCATATTCGCGCAACAGATAATATGAAGCATTTCCCGCTCCCCCTCCCAACGGCGGAAATTCGTAATTGAAAAAAAGGATTTTCATGGATTATGGAACATGGAACATACAGCACGGAACATGGAACAAAAAACTAAAGGGGGTGCCAAAAAGAATTTTGATGCTATATGTTCTATGTTATATACTCTATGAATCTTGTTATATGTTTTATGTTATATGAATGTTATTATATGTTCTATGTTATGTGCTCTATGAATCTTGTTATATGAGTTTATTCTACCACCTCTTCTTCCCTTTCTCAAGGGCCTGCCCGCAGTGCTACAGCGTTGCAGGCGGGTAAAATGGCAGCACTATTGACAATATTGCAAAAAAGGAGTATACTAATAGAAATACCAAAAGTGCCTATGCACTTTAAAAACCAAGGAGGTAGAAAATATGTTACCCAGCACAAGAGGTTACGCCAGGCTTGATATGAAAGGGCGCTGCGCCGCAATTGCAGCCGCCAGAGCATTCGGCAAAAGGGAGATTTATGCCTTCAAGAGGCCTCTCTCAAACTATGCCAAAAGCATCTCTGCAACAGCCATTGCCTGCTGCAGAGACGTAACACTCTTTGCATAACAAAGCGACCCACTGAAGAAACATTTCAGTCGGGTCGTTTAATTTTCAAGCCATCATCAAACAAAAAAGGAGAACGGGTCTATGAACAAACAGGCAACTCTCATTACAGTCAAAAAAGCTCACGATATGCAATCAGAAAAAAGCCTGATTGAAAATGATGACTGCGACTTTGCAGTCTCAGAAAGATCCGGCATCCTGTATGTTTCAACGAAACATAACGAGGCTTCATTGCTTGATGTGCCAGGCTTTTCATTGCTTTACACGGGAGGCATAGACAAGATCAAACGTTTTTGTATGCCTTCTTCGAAAGATGAATTCATTGAACAACTCCGAAAAATATATCCTGGTCACGCAATCGTATGGATTGAATGATTCAGTAATGTTTTTTAAAAAAAGGCCTAGCGAAAATCGCTAAGCCTTTTTTCTTATTTAAAAATATTTTTAAAAATATTTTATACATCTTCCACTTTTTCTTTCATATCCATCATCATCTTTTTCTTATTATCATCAGACATCTGATTCATTTCCGCCATCTTGTCAGGATGCGCATCTTTCATATGTGCCATCATTTTGTCCACAACCTCTTGCTCAGAGTTTCCTCTAGCCTCAAAACGGCATTCTTCATCGCCCATCATTTTACAAGTTAATTTTTTCATCATACATATACACCCCCTTTTCTAGTTACATAACACAAAAGACTCGACCAATGAATAATACAAAACAAGGCAAAAAAAATTACAAAAAGACCCGATGAAAATCCACCAGGCCTTTTTGTTTTTGAATTGTATTTGAATTTCCTGCAACCTAATTCCTAATTTCTACCAAGCTGTTTTACCGTCCTATCGATTTATATTCAAATCCCATCTCTTTCATTTTTTTAGGTTCATACAAAAGTCTGCCGTCAAAAATCATCGGGGTTTTCAAAAGTTTCAAAATTTCCTCAAAATCTGGCGTGCGGAATTCTTTCCATTCAGTGATAACAAGCATCGCATCAGCACCCTTGAGCGCATCATATTTGTTTTCAAAATATGCAATGCTTGAATTTTCTCCAAAATATTCCTCGCGCTTAGCCATCGCCATCGCTTCTGGATCATGCGCCTTAATTTTGGCTCCTCTTTTGACCAATTCATTTATGATAGTAAGCGCTGAAGATTCGCGCATATCATCTGTGCCAGCTTTGAAAGCCAATCCCCACACGCCAAAAATTTTTCCGTTCAAATCTTCGCCCAAAGCATCCACCACTATTTGAGACAACACAAATTTTTGCTTGTCATTTGTTTCCAATGTTTGTTTCAGCATTTCAGCGTCATATCCAAAATCTTTGGCTGTCTTTACCAACGCTTTCACATCCTTTGGAAAGCACGATCCACCGAAACCAGGACCGGCATACATAAACGGTTCTCCAATGCGTGGATCGGCGCCCATTGCTTTGCGCACATTATCAAAATCAGCTCCCGCCTTGCTGCAAATATTTGCCAATTCATTATTCACGGAAATTTTCGCAGCCAAAAAACAATTTGAAGCATATTTCACAATCTCAGCTGTCTTTGGATCCATAGCAAAAAATCTTCCTTCGCGTCGCATAAAAGGTTCGTATAATTCGCGCATTATTTCAATAACGTCTTTCGAATCTGCGCCTATAACAATACGACTCGGTTCCAAGAAATCTTTGACTGCAGTTCCTTGCGCCAAAAATTCCGGATTACTCACCACTGAAAAAGGAATTTCAACTCCTCTTTTTCTGAGCTCTTCTGCAATATTTTTGGAAACTTTTTCCGCAGTTCCCACCGGCACAGTTGATTTGTCCACAACAATAAGAGGATGATCCATCATTTGACCAATTGAAGTTGCCACACCAAGCACGTGAGAAAGATCTGCGCTTCCATCTTCATTGGGAGGTGTGCCCACGGCAATAAAAAGAATGTCGCATTTCTTTAGAGTTTCTTCCAGATCAGTCGTAAATGTCAAAGTTTTATTTTTCAAATTTCGAGAAACCAATTCATCCAAGCCTTTTTCGTGAAGTGGAACTTTGCCAGAAGAAAATTGATCAACTTTTTTTTGATCATTATCCACACAAATAACAGTGTTCCCCATCTCCGCAAAGCAAGCACCCGTCACACTTCCCACATATCCCGTCCCAATAACTCCAATTTTCATATTTTTAAAATATTATGCTAATTATGCGAATAAATACCAATCCACGAATTACTAATACTTAAATTCAGAATTTATGACTCTTTTAGGCTTTAAATATTTATCTCTGAAATTTATCAACAAGCCCAACTTTTTATTTAAAGCAATGAGATATCTTTTAGTTTGATAAAAATCAGTTCTTTCAATTAATCTTTTTGCCTTAAGCTCTAAAATAATTGAGTCTTCTATCAAAAAATCAATCTTATTTCTATTTATTTTTTCTCCCTCAAAAGAAACAGGCAGAAATTCTTCTCTTTTGTAGTTTATATTGTTTTCCTTTAGATTTTTTTCTAAGCAATCTCCATACTGCTTTTCATTGCAATACCTGCCCAATTCATTGTGAACAGCAAATAAAATTCCACCTATCTTATATGATAGCTCGGGATAAATAAGTTCTTGTTTCATTTTTGTTTTTATTTGCAATTAGTGTATTGGCGATTAGCCACGCTCCCTATTCGCAATTAGTGGATTGGCATTTATTCGTGGATTAGCATCACATCTGTGTAATTTCTTTGATATTATAATTCATTCTTCTCTGATTTTTATAGTAAACTTTTAGAAGTATATCAGCCAATAGTCCGAACACGAAAAGTTGGATGCCGACAAGCACTAAGAAGATTCCTACCAATGGCCAGATTTTTTCTGACAGAGATGCTCCGAAAAAAATCTTTTCAACAGCCATCCAGAGAATTATCAATGTCCCAACAAATGAAAGCACGATTCCGCTTCCTCCAAAAAGATGGAGCGGCCTGTTGGAATATTTGCGCCAAAACCAAATCGAAATCATATCCACAAAACCTTTCATCCCACGTTTCCAGTTGTATTTGGTCACGCCGTGAACACGAGGAAAATGCGAAACTTTCACCTCGCCAACTTTATACCCCTGCAACTCCAAAAGTGCCGGCATAAAACGATGCATTTCTCCAAACAGATCCACATCTTCAAAACAATTGCGCTTATATGCTTTCAGAGAACAACCGCTGTCGTGAATCGTGTCTTGAATCAAAATCTTTCGCAGCATATTGGCAGTGCGCGAAAAGATTTTTTTGCTCAAGGAATCTTTACGCTTGAAGCGCCAACCGGAGACAACATCAAAACCTTCTTCCATCTTTTCCAAAAGAAGTCCAATATCGGCTGGATCATTTTGCAAATCACCATCCATTGTGATCACAACCTCACCTTTTGCCTGTTTTATGCCAGCATCAAAAGCGGCAGTTTGCCCAAAATTTTTGCGAAATTTGATCAAGGTCAGTGGCGAAAGTCCTTCACAGTCTTTAACCGTGCCATCTTTTGAACCATCATCAATAAAAATGATTTCGAATGACTTTTCAAGCTTCTGACACGCCTCCAAGATACGCCTGTGCAATTCCTTCACATTCCCCTCTTCATTATAAAGTGGCACAACCACTGAGATTAACGGTTTCTGATCATCCATACTTATTAAGTTTATAGATTAATTTACCTGTCAATTATATCGCAAATTTAATTTATAAACAATATTTAAAGAATTTTCTGTGGCCCCGCCCGCATCGCTACGCGAGCAACCCGCCTGCAACGATATTACATTTCGGACAGGGCTCGCTTGCGAAACGTTGCGGGCGGGTGTGCATAACTTCCTTGCTTTACCACTCCTGCCAGAAGTATAATGTTATAGTAGGTTTTAATGAAACAAAAAATAAACAATAATCGTTATAAGCTTGCAAGGTTTGTTATTTTTTATAAGACTATCATAAGGATACCTTATAAACTTTAAAAACATTACAAACTTTATAACTACAACGTATGCACAAAAAAATTGTATTTTCAACGCTAGTGTTTGCACTGGCAATTCCTGTCGTGCCAGCATTTGCACAAGTTTCAACAACATCAACAACACAAATTGAAAAATCTCGCACAGAAATGCGAACAGAATTGCAGGCACAAAAACAAGCAAACCAAACTGAAAGAGCTGAGCTCAAAGAAGATGCACAAGTCAAACGAGCAGAGCTTCAAGCAAAGCGTCTTGAATTTCAAGATAAAAAAGAAAAAATGGCAGAGGAGAAATGCAAGAGTATTGAAAGCAAAATAGCCACTCGAGTTGGCCGCTATCAAAACAACGGACAAATGCTGGAAAAAGTTTATGGCAATATGCAAGCCAGACTTGCAAGATTGCTTACAAAGCTCAAAACTGCAGGAGCTGAAACTGCAAAATTGGAAACTGACCTTGCAGAACTTAATGTCAAAATAAACAAACTAAAAGCTGATCAAGCAACTTTTATGACCACTCTGGCAGATTCTCAAGCTTTTGTTTGTGGAAAGTCTGAAGGTGAATTCAAAAACAAACTGGAGCAAGCAAGAAAAGTTCCTGAAATCATCAAACAAGACCGTCAGGAAATTAAAAACTTTTTTCAAACAACCATTAAGACTGACTTGCAAGCAATCAGAAAACAATTAGCTGAACAAAAAGAAACCACCGAGGCAACCGAAACTCCAGCAGCACCTGTAACAACAGTGCCAACAGAATTGCCAGCAACACCTGCGACACCTGCAGCACCAGTTGCACCAGCCCCAATTCTTTAATCCCCCGCATTTTTAAATTTATTAATTCGTTAATGCGTTAATGCGTTAATTCTTTAATTTTTAAATACAAAATACAAAATGAACAAAGCAACAAAAATATCACTGCTAGTTCTGGCATTGATAGCTGCCATCTTAATTGTCTGGTATAGCCTGCAATTAAACCAGCAAGATGCAGTGCCAGCCGCAAACACAAACATCCAAAAACAAGCAACGCCAAAAGATCCTGCTGCTAGCGCAACCCCACTTCCACCGCTTCCAGCTGATAGCAAACAAGCTATCGACAGTGAAATTCAAGGAATTGACCAAGAACTTCAAGCCACTGATGCTGCGCTTTCATCAGACATTGAAGATTCAAGCCTGGGACTCTAGAAATCAAAAAAAACAATAGCGAAAATTTCAAAAAACTGCTACCATAGAGGTAGCAGTTTTTTATTTTTTATTTTTTATTCATTTGCAATTAGCTGATTGGCATTTATTTGTGGATTAGCATAGCATTTAAAATTCATGTTTAAAACAAAAATTACAATTTTACTCTTACTAACTTTCTTGCTAACACCTTTTTACCACTCTCGCGCTTCCCTGTCTGACGATGCCAATTATTATGAAAAATATCCTTTATACAGCAAATACGAAAAAAAGAAAGATTATTCAAAATACAAAAAAGCTAAGGAAAAATACGGTTTTGAAAGCAGTGAGGAAAGATTGAAATACAAGCAAGCTTACGACAATTACAGATTGTACAAGAAAAATCCAGCTGCAAATCAAAAATATGCCGGACTTCTTAAGGAATACAAGAAATACAAAAACTACAAGGAAAAATACGTTCCTGTAAAAAAATATTCCAAATACAAAAAATACGACAAGAAGGAATATGACAACTACAAAAACTACGGCTCGAGCGCATATAAAGATGGCTACAATCGTTACAAGGCGTTCACAACTGACATCACCAATGTCACCACCAACCGAGGACCGGAAATAAAAGTGGGACTTTGGAGTTCAAACACCACCGATCTTGTGGCCAATCCGTTCAAGATAACAGCCAACAAAGAATTTCGAGTGACAAATTGTGCGGGAACAGTAGTGGCACCTTCAATTGCACTTGAGCAAAATGTCAGGGTTTCATATGCAGGAGATGGAATTTTGAATGCATACAATGCCAATCCACTGATTTTAGCCAATGTTAATGTGGGAGATAAAATTTGTTTTGATGCAGTAGACGGAAACAATTCGGATATGATTTTTGATGTCAACAGACCGCTTCTTTATGATGGCGATTCAGGATCAGGATACGATCAATATAGAGGCAAAATCAAGATTCAGCACAGCTTAGATCCTAATCTGGAAAATGATGGAAATTATAATTGCGGCTTGTATCAAGACGAAACTTTTCCAGCTTGGGATCCGGCAAATTCTTGCCGACGAGTATGGGTGATCAATGAACTACCTTTGGAATTATACCTTTGGGGTTATGGAGAGATGAGCACTGGCGGAATTGAAGAATTGGCAAAAACAATGATAGTCGCCGCTCGCTCGTATGCTCGTTGGTGGGTTGAATATGCCACCAAGTGGGATATGGCTGGTTTTGATTTGATCGCCAGTCCTGTCAACCAAATATACAACGGATATGATTACGAACTGACGCACTCATTTATTCCGGACGCAGCGCAAAAGACCAACGGAATTATTATGAAATATGGCAGCGACATTGTTCTGGGTGCATATTGCAGCAACACTGACGGTCGAACCAAAAGCGCACTAGAAGCTTGGGGACTATCAAACCATCCATATTTAAAATCAGTGGCAGATCCATACGGCGCAATCTCCAATCCTAGCGCAGGCAATCATATGGTTGGACTTTCAGCCAATGGAGCCAAAGTGCTCGCCCGTGATCACTCCTGGCAATGGAGTCGCATTCTTAGTTACTACTATTCCAGCATAGACATTATGAAAGAATACTAGTATTAAAAAAATATCAAATTTCAAATATCAAATTTCAAATAAAAGTCCAAAACAAAAAAAATGACAAATGGAAAACCAACAAAATTTGATTTAGAGGAGCGTACGGCAATTTTTGGAGAAAAAATTATTAAATTTTCTAAATGTATTTCCAAAAGTGAAGTAACGAAACCACTGATCAGCCAAATTGTAAGAAGCGGAACAAGTATTGGCGCAAATTATATGGAAGCTGATGGAGCGGAATCTCGAAAAGACTTTATCCACAAATTAGGCATTTGCAAAAAAGAAAGTAAGGAAACCAAGCATTGGCTTAGAATGATTGCCGTTGCAGACTCGGAAGTAAGTAACGAGTCTAGAGAATTATGGAGGGAATGCCAAGAACTTACGCTAATATTTTCAGCAATAATTACAAAGACAAAACAAAATTGAAATTTAGTAATTTGAAATTTATTTGAAATTTTTAATTTTTAATTTGAAATTATCTAATGTCTCTTCCCCCAAAAACCCCTTTTATCCTTTTTAGCTTGGCTATCATCATCCTTTCTGTTTTGGCATTTCCTATTGTGAAATCTCGCTATTTTACTGCTGAGCAAAAAGATGAAGCCAGTGAAATTATTTCAGAAACAATGCCTCCCGAATCTCTTGATGAAACAAATCCTGCTGAATTTGAAGATGAAGCAATCAATCTTGAAGAAGAAAACGAAACTGAAGGTATTTCAGAGGATTCCGAAGATGAGGGTATCAATGAAGAAGATTTGAATGATGAAATTATCGTCGAGGACAACAGTTTTTTGGAAATTCTGTCTTCTGACTGTAAAAATGGTTGCAAAGATTTTGACAAAGACGAAGACATTCAATATTGCAAACAATATTGCGGTCTTGTCAGCACACCGAAAATTGCCAATGGTTGCGATAAATTTAAAGACTTGGAAAGAGATTATTGCTTCAAAGAAGAAGCGATCCAAAAAAGAGACGGCAAAATTTGCAATGAAATTCAGGATGATGGCATCAAAAAATCCTGCTTCAATCGCATTACCGAAGACATCCTAGACGCACCACAATCATCTAGCGTCAAATAGACACCACACAAAAATATCACTAGACACTGAAAACCCCCGATGCTATACTTTTCTTATGAACATTTTCAAGTGCGACATCTGCAATAAAGTCATAGAGGGAAAGACTCAGAGCATCCATCTCGGAATAGGTGGATTTTTTGGAAATCGTGCTGAATTCTGCGAAAAATGCGCAGAGCCTATTTTAAATTTTTTGAAGGATAAAAAAATAATAAATAATGAAAACAAAAAAGATGAATAAAAAAATAAAGGAAACAAAAAAAGAATTAGGATTGGATGATATAGCCAGAATTGTTCAGAATGGATTTTTAAAAATAGACGAAAGATTTGATGGTATGAACAAAAGATTTGATGGTGTAGAAGAAAGATTAGATGGTGTAGAAGAAAGATTAGATGGTGTAGAAGAAAGATTAGCAAGCGTTGAAAAGAAAATTGACCGTATTGAAGGTGAAATTATCAAGAAAGTTGACACGGTTAAATATAACACAACCAAATATCGCGTGAAAAAGCTGGAAGAGAAATTTGCATAAAAATATCCACAAAAAATTAGTTAGCAAAGAAATTCAGCACGATGCTGGATTTTTTGATATCTCCCCTACATCCTTGTTTTGGCTATTTTTTAACCTTTTTTGTTGTTTTGAAATATTTATCCAACCTAATCCGTATTTACTTGTGCATAGCCTCCATTGACGCATTTTGCTCTTTGTGCTATGCTTTAGACATAACTAGGTACCCGGGACAAATCCCAGAGGGAAAGCTAGCAATAGCTACCGGAATATCTGACCGAGGCGCAAGCTTCGGTTTTGTTTTGTCTAATTTTACTTATTGCATTAAGATAACCAATTTCTTTTCAAGCATTTTATAATAATTTCACAATCTTTTTTCATTCTTTTCATCAAAATGTGATCTGCTAAGACCAGCGACCATATCAGCCAAACGCACACAAGCAATTTGATCATCCTTTATCATTTTAACTTTACTAGCAGATACACCTTTATCACGCAAGATTTTCTTTATTTTCAATTCATACCATCTTGGCTTTTTACCATCAATATATATACAAGAAATACGTTTTTCTATCGCCATATGCGAAAGAATTCTTTCCAACTCTTTTGCTGGATTCACTGGATTTTTGATTATGGCAATTTTAACTTTGAAATTTAACTTCAAAGCTTTTTGAATAAATTTTTCTTTGAATTTCCAGGCAACTTCAGACCAGTGAAATTTTTCTATTTTAAGCTCCTTTTCAATTTCACAAATTCTCTTTTCAATTGCGTTAAAATCTTTAACTTCAATATACACTAAGGTAAATGAGGAATGATCAACTTTTTTATGTATTCCAGATTCATCAATAAAAATATGCATTTGTTTTTTGTTTTTATTGTTTATAATGATATTATATCACTTATTTATTTTGACTGCAAGAACAGGGTTAATATTAATCAGTCAATACTAACCCTAATTAATATTTTTACTTATTCCAGCCATATATAACTGGGTTTTTGACGTTGTTTAATCCCCTACATCCATATATTAATTACAGGCGGATTTAAAGAATAATCCTCCACCACTTTATAAACTTTAGAAACCTTATGAACTTTATGAACTATTTTTATAAACCTTAAAAACTTTATGAACATTATGAACTATTTTTTATAAGCCTTAAAAACCATTAGTTGCCTTTTCTCCCCCTTTTGATATAATAAAATAGCTTTAATAAAAGCGTTTATGCGCTTTTTTACATACAGCCACCCCTATTATGTCATTCCCGTGAAAACGGGAATCCAGGCCCGCATTTTATTCTGTCATTCCGGACTTGCCGTGCCCGCCCCTGGAGGGATCCGGAATCCAGACCCGCATTTTAACTTTACAAACCTTATAACTTTATAAACTTTCTGCATTCTTACTTTACAAACCTTAGAAACTTTATGAACTTTACGAACCCAAAAACATTCATCGTCATCCCCGCTTTCAATGAAGAAACGGTTATTCAGGACGTCATCCGAGAAGTTCAGGGTGCTGGATATGAAAATATTATTGTTGTTGATGATGGAAGCTCCGACAACACTCAAGCAAAAGCCAAGGAGCTGATTGGAAAATTAGCTTTGAGACACAAAATCAATCGCGGCAAAGGCGGAGCAACCAAAACTGGCATCGAAGCCGCCAAACTATTGGGCGCCGAAATAATAGTGACGATTGACGGCGGTCAGCATGATCCAAAAGACATTTTGGATGCACCAAGAACAGTAGAATGAAAAAGCTTAAAACATTATAAAAACACCCCAGCTATTATGATAGCTGGGGTGTTGTGTTTTTATGCAAGAACAATGTTTTTACGGTCTTCCAATACTGGAATATTTAAAACCCAGCTGTTTCATTTCTGAAGGATTGAAAATATTTCGACCGTCAACAATCTTAGGCGTTTCCATGAGTGACTTCACTTTTTTCAGATCTGCACTTTTAAAACATTCCCATTCAGTGACAATCAAGAGAATTTCTGCTCCATGCACCGCTTCATACATATCATCACAATGAGTAATCTTTCCAGAAAATTCCCTGCGAACATTTGCCACAGGATCAAACACACGAACAATTGCCCCATCTTCCAGCAACTCCTTTATGATTTTGATTGAAGGCGCTTCACGCACATCATCAGTTTCGGGCTTAAAAGCGACACCCCAGATAGCGATTACTCGTTTTTTCAGGGTCATGATTGCCATTTCTTCAACCTTGCGCATGAAATAACAAATTTGAGATTCATTAACATCAACCACGGTCTGAAAAATTGCATGGTCGATGCGATGATGTTTGGCAATGGCAATGAGATTTTTAGTGTCCTTGGGAAAACAAGAACCTCCATAGCCAACGCCGGATTGCAAAAAATATGGACCAATTCTTTTGTCGAGTCCTACACCTTGCATCACGTTTTCAATGTTGGCGCCAGATGCTTCGCAAATTTGAGCCAAAGCATTGGCCGAAGAAATACGTTGCGCCAACATGAAGTTAGCAGTGAGTTTGATCATCTCCGCACTGCAAGTGTCAGTCACCACCTTGGGACATTCGATCTTTTCATACAATTGCCGGAGACAACCTGTTGCAATAATGTCACCACCCATAATAATACGGTCAGGCTGCATAAAGTCAGCAACCGCATTTCCTTCCCTGAGGGTTTCAGGATTAGATCCGACATGAAATGACGTGACACTATTATGCGAAACAAGAGACTCGGAAATCTGCTGCGCAGTTCCAATGGGAACTGTCGATTTGCCGATGACAACCAACATGTTTTTTGTCGTGTGCAGCGCAATCTGCTTGGCAGTCTGTGCCACATAAAACAAATCCGCTCTGCCGTCGCGCTCTCGTTCAGGAGTGCCAACAGCGATCATGGCAACGTCATATTCATTGATTTCCGAACCAATATCAACTTTAAATGACAGCCTGCCTTCTTCAAGATTCTTTTTCAACAGTTCCGTGAGTCCTGGTTCATAAATCGGACATCCTCCATTTTGAAGCGTTTCAATTTTTTCAGGGTCAATATCAACCCCGCAGACTAAATGCCCAAGATCAGCCAAACAAACCGCTGTGACAAGCCCAACATACCCAGTTCCCACAATGTACACTTTCATTCGCTTCCTCCTTGGATTTTGTGATACATAGCTTTACAAAGAACTACAAAACAAACCTGCCTTATTTTAACTCCTTTTGAGCATTAGTCAACAAGCATATTTACACACACCCCTATTTTTATAATAAAGTTGTTTTTTATGATACAATAGGTAAATAAAAATTTATTAAAGAATATTTATGAAAATTCTTGTAACTGGTGGTGCTGGGTTTATTGGTTCACATTTATGCAAAAAGCTTCTAGCAGCTGGCAATGAAGTTCTTTGTGTTGATAATTTCTTCACTGGGAGCAAAAAAAACATTTTGGATTTGTTGAAAAATCCAAAATTTGAATTACTTCGTCATGATGTAACATTTCCTTTATACGTCGAAATTGACCAAATTTATAATCTCGCCTGTCCAGCTTCGCCAGTACATTATCAATTCGATCCAGTGCAGACAACCAAAACATCGGTTCATGGTGCAATCAACATGCTTGGACTTGCCAAAAGAACGCGCGCAAAAATTCTGCAAGCTTCAACTTCAGAGGTTTATGGCGATCCAGATGTTCATCCGCAACCAGAATCATATTGGGGCAAAGTCAACCCGATTGGCATTCGATCTTGTTACGACGAAGGAAAACGCTGCGCAGAAACACTCTTTTTTGATTATTACAGGCAGCACAACACAAAAATACGAGTGATTCGCATTTTCAATACATATGGACCAAACATGAATCCTCACGATGGCCGCGTTGTTTCAAATTTCATCGTGCAAGCACTCAAGAACAAGGACATCACCATATATGGAGATGGCTCACAAACTCGAAGTTTTCAATATGTGGATGATCTCATTTCCGGGATGATAAAAATGATGAACAATAAAAAAGATTTTGTTGGACCTGTTAATATCGGAAATCCCATAGAATTCACAATCAAAGAGCTTGCTGAAAAAATAATCTCAATGATTCCAGAGAGTACCAGCAAGATTATTTTTGAAGATCTTCCCCAAGATGATCCGAGACAAAGAAAGCCGGACATCACTCTTGCCAAAAAAGAATTGAATTGGGAGCCAACTGTGCAACTGGAAGCTGGCCTCACCAAGACAATTGAATATTTCAAAAGCATCATCAAATAACAATACTACATCACAAAAACAATTTTAAAAAAAACTCAGGCCAAAACGCCTGAGTTTTTTGTGCTAATATCGGAATAAACTTAATCGCTTGCACTTTGTCATTCCCGCGGAGGCGGGTCTCGATGCCCCTTGAGGGTAAGTCCAGGTTCTAATGCGGGCCTAGATTCCCTTTTTCAAGGGAATGACATACCACGAATTCAGTTGATTCGGTATAGCCACCATCATACTTTTCGCTAAAGTATGCTTCATTTTAATTAAGCTTTTTCACTTCTCAACTCATATATCCCCATGATGACAGTCAGCACAAGGAAATAATAGGCGTAGATGGCCAAATTTTCAGCCACAGCTTCAAATTTCAAGATCAAGGCAAAAGGAGTCAAGACAAGAAAGAAAAGAGCAGGAAAGGCCAAAATTTGACTCCGTACAGGACGCAGGATGATTCCAATGAGCACAAAGAAAATCAACGTATTCATAATCCCCCATTGGAAATAAATTCCCATCGTCAAGGCCACCAAAAAAATCACAATATTCAAAACCTTTTTTGGTGTCATTTTTTTGATTTCCCAAGATTTTATTTCGGAGAAGACCTGAAAATAAATTTTCACAGTATGAGAAATCACCAATATTCTAATTTTTGACCATTTTTCTTTTAACATATATTTTTTGGCTTAAATCCCAGTCATCTAGTTATACATAATTTTTCTTTTTTTGAAAAACACATAAAGATGACGGGACAGGTAAATTATTAAAAACAAAACTGCAAGGCCACTGATGATCATGCCTTTCCACATCAAACGGATTGGATAATACTCAATGACAATTTGTGAGATATCGTCAGGATTTTCAACACTCCAACCATTAGCATACCCGCGAGCTTTGAAATGATTTACGATTTCTTTTTCTTTTCCATCTGAATCAATAGTATAGGCTTTCCAGAGCGGGTTGTATGTTTCCGCGAGAATTATATTTTTGCCAATTTTGTGATCTTTCACATCTATAACAAACTTCTTTGGATTAATCTCTCTAAAATCTGCCCCGAAAGAATTGCTTTTGATCTTGTCAAAATTTCTCTCAATTGAGATAACATTTCCATGGAGATCAATATTTTCATTTTGCCAAGAGAGATATGGCAAGAAATATTCTGAGGAAATTTCATAGAGAATGAAATATTCATTTTCTTCCAGGTTCTTAATAATTCCCCTGTCCGCCAAGGCTCTCATCTTAAAAAGAGTTTTCTTCACAGAATCTTCTAGGGCATCCTTATGGTAGATGATATACTGAGAGTTCATCATCCCTAAAGTCTTAATTATCCACGATTCATCATTAGGAGCTATATCGTTAAAATCTTCAGCATAGCCCCAGCCAGGAAAGTTATACTGGGCTCCATTGGCATCTAACAATTTTTTATTGTAAAGATTTCTAGTTATATCAACGCCATAAAATTCCCATTTGGGAAAATAACTAACTCCCGATCCATCTCCATAAGTAGCTGGCAGAGTTGCAATTTTTGATTTTTTATCATTGAAATTTACTTTTTTTCTTATAGAATAATATTCATCAGGAATTTTAATCAAAAAACTCATTTTAGCTTTCTTATAATCCTTTTCTGAATTAACTCGATAACCAGCAGTTTGCTGAAGCTTACCAATAAAGAAAGGCAAAGGAACCATTAAAGCAAGAATCAGAAAAATGTACACTAATTTCTTATGTTTTATATTGATTAAGGTAATTAGGAGCAAACAAGACATAATAAAAGGGATGTAGATCGCAGTCTTATCATAACCACGCAAAGTGCTGAATCCCCAAATATGATAGATAAGATAGTTTGAAATTTCAAAAGGCGGCCTAACTTTCACAATCAACATTACAAAAATCAAAAAAATTATCAGAAAAGAAAAAAACAAGAAGCGATTTTTTTCTTTTTGAGCAGAAACGAGCCCAAAGAAAACCAACCCAACAGGAATAAAAGCTAGCAAGATAAAAAGGTTTTGAAAAGATTTTAAATTTCTATAATAAAAATTGAAAGGGAAATTATTATCATTAAATTGCATCCCTCCGAAAATATAAGAGATTGGATTGGAGGTTGATCTGATAATGGTTTCGAAATCAATAACATTTGAAGATGCGAGTCCCTCTACCCCACTTTTCATCTGCGGAGCCAGAGGAAAAATCCAAGAAGCACTCACCAGAAAAGAAAAGACGATAATCAAAAATATTTTTCCCAAAAACAATTTACTTATGGTTGCTTTTTTTATATATAAGAAAATACAAGTCAGCAGAAAAAGCAGCAGCGCAAAAGAAAGGGCAAAAGCTGGATTTCCAAAACCAGAAGATCCCAGGAACAAAACCAAGCAAAACCAAAAACCATAGCTGATTTTTTGACTATTCAAGAATTTGACAAACAGACCAATCAAAACTGGGATAAAAACATATAGCGATGGAAAATAAGAATAACCCCAATTGCCAGTAAAAAAAGAAAGAGTATAGAGATTCAAGGCGTAGAAAAGTGAGACCGCACTCCTCGGCAAGTCTTCAGATTTAGGAAAAATCAATTTGGAAAAAAGCCAGAAAGAAAGATATGATCCAAAAATGAGGTAACCCAAATAAAAAGAAAGCTGAATGGAGTCAGAAACACCAGCGAGACTAAGAAAATAAAAAAACACATAGAAAAATCCAGTTCTACCTTGAGTATCCCAAAAAAAACTAAAGAGGCTATTCTTGGCTTCAACCAACTGATTAGTATCTCCGCCGCCGAAAACATAACCTTCAGGGAAAAGATTGACGAAAATCACCCAGACCAAAACAGCCAAACCCAGAATAAAATATTTATTTTTTTTAAAAAAAGATATAAGCTTGATCATAAAGAATTTAATTAGATTTCTCGACCCTGCTCGAAATGACCCGTTGGGAGTTTGCTTGTGTTTCAGCTTCAATTAATAATTTATCTAGACCATATTTGACAGTTTTTCTGTCTTGAAAAGTTTCATCAGTAATTATTGGTTCAATCTTCAAATACACGATGTTTTTGCGAAAAGCTTCGGTAATTTCTTTTTCAAAAACCTGCATTCCATCTTTTGAATCAGGATTTTTAGTAATTTCCTGCCATTTTTCATCGTCAAAGCTATATAACAATCGAACATTTTCCCAATCTAAATTGTTTTTTTGAGCAGAAAGACGGAAGCTCCTGAAAGGCAAGGCATTCTCAAATTTATAAATGAAATTTGAATCATTCTTTGGATTTTCTCTATATATTTCTCCAAAAACAATCTTTTTTTCCTCATCAAAAGAAACATCACTAGTAAAAGAATTCAAATCAGTCAAGGCATATTGTTTTTGAGATGGTTGAAATTTGAAAAGCATTTTTCCATCACCCAGATCTTCCAGTGTGGTTCCAAGAAAAATTCGCTGGCCAGCATATTCCTTATAGTCAAGACCAAAAATATTAAAGTAAAGATTTCCCTTTATTGGGAAAGTTTCACCATCTTTCTTGAGAACGACTGATCCATCTGAATAAATTTTCGAATCAGAAGATCCAAGCATTTCAAGATAATTAAATTTATTAGAATCAGCACGCTCATTATTGATGCCGAAAAAGTAATATTCCCCAACATCCACCTTTTCATAAATTGGAAATTTGAATTTTCCATTGGGCTCGCGATATTGCATAGCCTCGGCAGAAGAGAATTTAATACTGGCCAATGCACCACCCTTAATTTCAGGAACTGAGTTTTTAAAATCAGCCTTCCTTAAGACAAATTCGTAATTACCACCATTACCACTACCTTGTTGAATAATATTAAAATCAACTTCAATTTCTGTGATATAATCTTTTCCTGCCTTAAAAATTTGTCCGAAAATAATTTTTGGCTGTAACAATTGCTTAAATAAGACAGTGTTCTGGGCTTGAGAAGATGCAATTTTTTCCGTGTCAATCTCACCAAAAATAGTCGGGCTAATTTTTCTCATCTCATCATCATTTTTAACATTCAACCTAGTAACGCGAAAATCGCTCAGAATTACTTCAGCGCCATCAATATTTTTCTTTTCAATAATAAAATCTGTATAATTTCTATCAGTGGCAAAAATAACTTCCTTAAAGTTATCATCTTTTGATTTCCATACAGGAAATTCTTGCAAAAAAATTTCCTGATAAAAAATATTAGTGGCTTTTATCGAAATAATTGTATCCTGGTTGGCCTTTTCACGAAAAGTCAGGCGATAGAATTCACCCATCTGAGAAGAAAAAACATCGTTTTGAAAAAATTTCAAATTAACATCAGAAAGAGATGATTCCTTAATAAGCTGCTTACAATTACCACCCACACATTCCTTGGAGGTAATTCTTCTTAATGGAAAACCGCTATCAATAAGAAAGAAAAGGGTGAAAACGGCCAATACCCAGAAGTACCGCTGATTCCACACGATAAATTTCCAGAAAAAATTTAATTTATTCATGATTATCATTTTACTATATCTTAAAGCTTTACATCCTTTTTAAGCGCAATATCACGCCTTGATCTCCTCCAACCATAACCCAAATAACCGAGGCATGCAAGCAGGGTTACAAGGGAAATGCCAGCTCCAACATAGAAAAGTCGCTGCGGCCAAAATTCGACAACGAGCTCCATATCATACGTGCCATCTGAATTTTTTTTGCAAAAACTCTCATTGTCATTCCCGCGAAGGCGGGAATCCAGTCCGCACAACTCCTCAACATCAACGATCCAACTGTTTGCATATCCGTTAGCCATAAGATGACTTTCTTCTGGCAATTGCACCACGCTATCATTATGAGCGAAGTCGAGAAATCTGTCCTCACTGTCTCCCGCCTTTTTTGCCAACCAAGTTTCAAAAATGTTCCCATTTGGCAAATTATCATTTTGAATCGTGCCTTGAAAATTTTTGGAAATAAAATCAATATTGTATTTTTCAATATAATCCGGAACTTCTTCTTGCTTGTTACTGTCCCACTTCTGATGGCCAATTTCCTTTTCTTTGCCATCCCCCAACGTGCTAACTAACCCATTATCCAAAAAGCCAGCCAACTCTTCTTTTGATGCTTGGTCATCACCATTACCATCTAAAATCTTGTAATTATCCAAATTTGCATCTTGTATCTTGTTTTTTGTTTTTTGTTTTGGCGAAGCCAAATAGGCTTTCCATCCATCATGATATCCTTCAGACATTACCAACGGAAATACGCCTCTTGCATTATTAATTCTAACCCTATATTTAGTTGGATTAATTTTTGAAAATTCCAAAAATGGCAACACCTTTTCATCTTCTTTTTGAGTGAAATATTGCCTTATAGAATCCTTTCTATTAAAATTTTGCTTTGATAGGAATACTGACGAATTGATTTCGAAATTTTTATCAGCAAATACCTTCCCAATTTCAGATTCATCTAATTGTGAGATAAGCAACTTATTTGGAATGTAAAAATGAGGAAGGAAGGAATTATTATCCACAGAATAAATATCAAGCCTTCCAATACTTTTCTTATTTAATTCTTTTATTTCTTCAAAACAGGAACTTGTTGATGGTAAAACGTCATTTTGCATTATCACATTTTTTATATTTTGAACAGCGAATGCCTTCCTCAAAATATCAATGTCTCTCTTGGTATTGTATTCGTTATAACATAATTGTTTTTTAATATTTTCATCGACGTATTTACCACTAAAAGGCGTGAAACTGGTGGTTTGTTTCATAAAGAACCGCAAGATGTTTGCTGAATCAAAATTATTTCCATTCCAGCTAAATAAGGTGTATATAAACTTGGAACTAAAGTATTGATCTGGAAAAATCTTGTATGTATTTATTATTTTTTTATCCTTAAGTGCGACTTCATTTTCAAAATAATATCCAGGAACCTTAGTGGGCTTAGTCAAGGTGACAAAAAATTTATCAAAAAAATAATAGGAACTTAGCACAACCATAGGTATAAGAAAAAGCATTTTTATCTTATTATTTGATTTCATTTTTTCCAAAGCCAATATAAATAAAATTACAAAGGCAAAATGAACAACGAACTGAAATTTGAAGAGGGCTCTAAATAGACTAAATCCTGGAATATATTCCCAGAGCAATAAAAATAATCTACCCAGTGGATTATTGGTTCCCATGGAAAATGCATAAGAAAATACGAAGATAACAATAAAAAAAATACTCAATTTCTTATTCCGAGAGCCCTTTGCGTAAAAAAATAAATGAATACAGAAAACAAAAATGGCTATACTAAAAGCTGCAACTACTATATAATTTCTCGTAAAAAAACCTGCCGGATGATTTGGGTTATTTACGAAACTATGGGAGAACATGAATGGCAAAAAACTTTTAATTTGCCTACTACTTTCAGACAATACCCCCAACGCTGCATCATCCGAGTAAAAAACTATTGATTGATTTGGGCTGTTTTTTTTAATCAGAGCATCATAAGCTGGATTCATCAACCAAAAGGCATTCAAAAAAATAAAAAAACATATCGCAAACAATGACTTTGCTTTATTTTTCAATAAATATCGCCATTTAAAAACTACTACATATAAGAAAACCACAGTCAATAGTAATACAGTGTTGAGGATATAAGAATTTACAAATAAAACAAGCATCGACAGAACAAACACATCTTTGAATACGATCGTTCTACCTCTACAGCTGAACAAGTAGCCAATGAATAAATTAACGAATACAAAAGAGTATGCAATATCACTCTGACTCAAAACTATACCAGCAATAAGAGGATTAACAACCACGAAAAACATTACCAGCACATGGTCAATAATATTTGCCTGCTTAAATACGTTTTTTGTAAGATATATACTAGATACAATCAATCCGAAAATTGTTCCATAAAAATATAGTATGCTAACAAAATATACATCAAAAAAATGTGTCAGTATGTAAAAAATGGATTGGAAGGGAAAAGAGATAATCATCATTGGTATGTAGTATCCATTGTCGTTATTCATCCATATAAAAGGATTCAGTAAATAAGAATTATTCTTCCACAAACTAAAATTTCCATCTCCAAACAAAATTAATCCATTTTGACTTTTATAAAAAACAAAAGAAAAAAACAGTATACTAACTGCTGCCAACAAGAGACCAAGTTTTTTATTTATATTGAACATTTATGCCTTTTTTTCACACAAAAAAATTATACTCTGACCAAGACGCGGAAATAATTTTGCAAAAACAGAAAATTGCAGATTACCAGAATTTGAAAAGTTAACAACGTCTGATTTTTCAATCAGCGTTTTAAATTCATGCTTGTTTAATAATTTCCTCAGTGTATTAAAAGTGAAATAACGAATATGACCAGAACTATCGTACTCATTGGGAGATACTTCAATTATTGGATTTTTACCCAAAAACAAGAATATCCTCCTTCCAAATGACGCAATATTAGGAGTGGATATAATTAACTTGCCCGAGGGTTTCAAAAGCCGTTTTATTTCTTGCAGAAAAAAATCCGTATCATATATATGTTCAATTATCTCACCAATAACAATTACATCAAAAAGATTATCCTCAAATGGAAATTGGTTTCTATCATCAAAGAAAAATTGTTTAACTTTTATTTTTTTTTCCTCGCAAAGCTGAACTCCAAAATCGCTCGCCTCCACCCCATGGAAATTATTATTTCTGTTTTTTACCTTTGACAAAAATGTGCCATCATAACACCCAATATCCAGCATATCGGCATTTTTAAAATTCAAATCATTAATCATGCTTAACATAATCTCAATTCTTGGATTATTTCTTAGTTCCAAGTTTCTATTCACCTCGTACATTTTTTTATATATATCTTTCATGGGTCTAATATGCAATTAAAATTGTTTCATTAGCTAAACTAAAAGGATTAATTTTTCTAATCATAAACTTATATTCCGGATTCAAATTCGCAACAAAAGGTTTTATTTCATAGAAATCTTGCGCCCTATGATAAATTGATATCAATAAAACCGGCTTTTGTTCTTGGATGGTTTTTTTTGCACCTATAATTGACTTATATTCGGCACCTTCAATATCCATTTTAATTAACCCGATTTTCAATTTATTCTCCCCTGCAAATTCATCTATTGTTATTACTTCAATATTTTCTCCATCACCCCCATCAGTTATTGTAGCCATCAATCCCTCACTTTTTATTTGAAGCGAAGCTTTTTCATCGCCCAGCCCATTATTTACAGCAACAACATTATTCAGTCTATATTCTCCAATAACCTTTTTAAGATTTTCATAATTGTTTTTTTGTGGCTCAAAAGAATATATCTTATTAAATGAATATTCCCCACTGAATACAATTGCACTATCACCAATAAAAGCTCCTGCGTCAATAACATCTCCACCCTTCATTTTTTCAGCTCTTTCTCTTGGTACAAAATTCAGGCCATTATGATAAAAAAATGTTTCCACCGGAAAAGAATTCAACATTGGATAAAGCTTCTTGTATCCACTTAAATCAATATCGTCTTGCTGCCTAATTTCTTCTTTACTAAAATATTCATTATTCAAAATATTATTAGTATAAATATATTTTTGCCTCTCCAATAATCTGTCAATAAGTTCTTGACTCTCATCATCAAGATTTTCCTTCAGCTGTTTGATTTTTTCCTCTTTTCCAAAATAAAATAAGAAATCTCGAGCTCTTTCAAAATCCATATCATCCCTGAAGCTGAATTTGAAAATATTTGGAAGAATTCCAAAAAGAAGATTCGCTAACGCAAACGCTCTCCATTCTGTTTTAATTGAGACATTAAAAAGGCTCAGTATATTTTTGGCAAAACTAAATAATTTTATCTTCATCACTGTTTATTTATTAATATAGGCAATAAGCATTATTTCTTGCGCGAGACTATATGGATTGAATTTTCTAATTACAAATTCATATCCACAATCCAAACTTTCTAGATATGGCTTTATTTCAAAAAAATCTTTTCCTCTGTGGTATATTGATATCACCAAGACTGGTTTGAATTTTTTAATCGTTTCTGTCGCTCCCAATACCGCATTATATTCAGACCCCTCTATGTCCATTTTTATCAAACCAATATTGGCATTATTTTTTCCTACAAAATCATCTATGGTAACAATATTTATTGATTCATCTCCAGCATCACCAACATAAGAACCTGGGCCTTGAGATTTTATTTTGATTTGACCAACAAAATCCCCAACCCCTTTTTCAACCGCAAGCACATTAGATAAGTTATTCTCCTTTATATTAGTGACTAATTTAGAGAAATTGTTTTTTTCAGGCTCAAATGCATATATTTTGTGAAAATCATATTCCTTATTGAAAATAACAGAAGAATCACCCCAGAAAGCTCCCGCATCCACAACATCTGTCCCAATAAGGGATTTTTTAACCTCAGCCGGAAGCAATTTTAGACCATTATGATAAAAGGAGATAACCTCATCAACAAATCCTGGAAGATTATTCTTACTTTTCCTCTCCCTATCCAAGAGTGACTGCTCTTTCAACTCTTCCTGATTAAAAAATTGATCAGTATCCATCAAGCTATGCGTATAAATATACTCAAACCTCTTAAGAATCTCATCTACCAAAACGCAACTAGTTTCATCTAAATCCTTTTTTAAATCCAGGATGAACTTATTTTCATCGTAACTACCACCAAGTAAATAATACTTGACGAAACTCTCGGCAAACATAAAACTGCTCTCATCTCGAACAATATATTTACCCTTACTAAAAAATGAAAAGATTATCAGATTTACAAAATTAGACAATTTAATAATATTTTTGAGCGGCGCATTCAAAAATTTCAATACTCTATAAATAAGCTGGAAAAGTTTTGTTTTCATTTTTATAAGATTTATTAATTATAATGATTTTATTTTCGCCTTTTCAACCACAAATTTCAATTTACCTGTGTCTGGCACCTCAGTTTTATTATACTGAGAAAAAGTATTAACATATTTATTTGGCAAATGATGAATCAAGGAATCCTCAATATGATCAAGATTAACGAGTTTCGTCAAATTACAGCGAAAATAAACGTCTGATGCAGCAGATTCCAACACTGCCCCAAATCCACCATCGGGACCCAGGAAATAATTTCCTGATGATAATACTGCCCTGAACTGATCACTAGTTAATAGATACGATGCCTGATGCAGGTTATTCGGCTCAAAATATGTTTCCCCGTCAAGAACAAGCTTGTATTCAATAATTTTATTTTTTATCAAATAGTGCTTAAGAGCGTAAAACCTCATCCAAAATGGTCCATGTCTCAGGGTGCAATTTCCCGAATGGAAATCTATCAAATAAACATAGTCATCATTTTTCAATTCAAACCTAACAAAGCCAGGGATAAAAGGGGTCCCTTTCAATTTTTGAGAATATTGAAGAAAATATCGTATATTTCTTTCGGTAATCAGTATATCATTTTCTGAATAAATAAACAAATCATATTTATCAACATTTTCTGCCATGTATTCCTTGTGTTGATGTGGTAGCATCAGGCCTATGCTGGGATCAAACCTAAACTTTTTTATTCTGATATTATCAAATTCCGACAAATTGATATCATCGGTCAAAAAAACTGCCACATCTATATCAAAATGCATGCTATTATATTCTCTCAATATCGTTTTCAAATACTCAACTTGCCCACTACCATAGCTTGGTATACAGACTAATATTTTTTCCATTTACTTAAAAGGATTTTGCCTCCACTCCAGCAAGAGTATCCCAATTATATTTATCTATTAATTTAACACCATTTGAATTATCAAAATCGCCAGACTCAAACAATTTTACAACCTTATCTGCCACATCGATATAATCACCCTTTGCAGATATAATAACTTCCTTGTTTTTGTATATATTTTTATATGGCTCCAAATCATAAGCAAAAGTTTTCACACCCAGACAAACAGCTTCCAAAAGAGCAATCCCAAAACTTTCACTTTGACTAGTACTTAAAAACCAAAAGCTCTTGGAGCTCTTTATTATATTAAATTTTTCTTGTCCAGCAATATATCCTAAAAAATTTATATTTTGCTCTAAATTCAAATCCTTGATTTTTTTTCGAAACTGATTCTCTGTTGAATCATCACCTTTTCCCATGATAGCCAATTGAAAATCAGGAAATTTCTCTTTTACAATCAATAAAACTTTTAGCATATCGTAAATACCCTTTGTTTCATTTATTCTACCTACAAAAAGCGCATCTATATTAATTTGATCATTTTTAGACGCCTTTTTTATTAGGTCAATCTCAACCGCATTGCCCGTAACGACTATTTTTTTCTCATCAAAACCAGCCGTAACCATATATTTTTTCAACTCTTGAGATATGGCGAAAATCTTATCAACCCTTTTCAAGAAAAACAAGCTGACCTGAAAAAAAAGCCATGCTAAAAACCTCAATAGCTTATTTCCTGGATCACTAATTGGAACAATGTTATCAAAAACTGTTAACCACTTTATTTCAGGATTTTTTCTCTTTAATAAATATGGAAAAATAATCAAATCCATCACCGAGGAAATAGAGTAAATTATTTCAAATCTAGCAGCTAAATCCCTTCGATAAGAAAAGGCTAGCATATTCCTACGAATTGCCTCGAGGATAAACTGAGCTTTACTTGTAATCAACCTTGTTTTTCTAAGCTCAATATATTCATAATCTCCTACTATTCCTTCTTTATCTATACGTTTTTTGAGAAAATCATTGCAAAAAATAGCAATATGAAAACCTTTCGATTGCCATAATTTTATTTTTAAAAGCAATGGAATTATATTTCCATGCTCAATAGTGATAGCATTTATAAGTATTCTTGTTTTTTTCTCTGACATTTCCTAAATATTATTCATTACTTCTTTTATTTTTTCACGCCATAGATAATATCCCTTACCTAATATATGTATTCCATCACCATAATATATCCCCTCCTTTTCCTTTAATAATGAATCATTAATATCAATATAAGCAACATTGTTTTTTTCCGAATATTCTTTCAACATACCGTTCAATTTTTTAATTTTTTCATTTATAGATATAAATCTATCCTGGGTTGGATTCAGATATAAAGTAGACTGAACAATTGGCACAATCTCATGCTCCCTGAGTCCCGCAATAACATTCTTATAATTATTAAAAACATCTGTTTCCGACCTCTCTATGAAAAAATCATTAACTCCCATCATTAAAAAACACGCGCGTGGGTTTAAATTGTAGACATATTCCATTCTATCTAAAATTCCTTCCGTATTGTCACCAGGAATTCCCCTGTTGACAACATCATTCCTTCCCAATAGTTCATCCCAATTCGCATTATATGTTAAAGAATCTCCAAGCATAACTATATTTGTCTTATCAGTAAGATAAATACCATAAAGACCCTTTGCCATATAATTTCGATCATTTGAATTCAAATTTTGTGCAATCACCATATCAACTTTTTTATATCCAGTCTGCCTTCTTTGATTTATATAAAAAACTACAAAAAAACAATGCTCAAGATAACCGATGATAATATTACTATTTTAGTTAAAAGTATCTTATTCATTATCTATTTTTATTCTGACAAATTAAAATAACATTATATCCAAGCAATCTTCCCAAGAAAGGAAGGTTCCGAATTATATTTCCAAAATTATTTGAACTAAATTTTTCTTTTTCAATTTTTAAACCACACATCTCAATTAATTGACGTGCCGTTTTCAATGTATATAAATGCAGATGAGTACGATCAAGAATTCCACTTTCAATATAATTAAAATTTCCAAACAATAAACCAATTCTTGTAGTGAAGTTTGCGACATTTGGCAAGGATATTAAAACTCTTCCATCCTCATTGAGAAAATTTTTCACAAAATATCGAAGTACCTTTTCAGGATAAACAAGATGTTCCAAGACATCAGCAAATATAATCACATCAAATTTTTCATCTATTTTAAATTTTTCAAATTCATTCAAGTCTAATTGAAAAACTTTTTCATATCCATGCTCATTTTTTGCAACCTCCAAATCAACATTATCATAATCAATTCCAAAAAAAATATTCTCATTTGATATTTTTTTCAGATATCCCTTATTGCAACCTATATCAAGCACTTTTTTGCCCTTACCAATCTCTTCAGCTATCAAATAATGCGTGCCCCAGCGAGCAGAGTTAAAGTTATATTGTTTCATGATTTTATTTAAATTTAGGTAAACCAATCTGTTTAAAGGCTGAGAACTTATACGAACCGAAATACATCAAAGAAAATAGCTCTCTGTCACTCACAATTCTATTTTTTTGCACCATGTTTCTTTTTTTAAAACTATCAAACAAATTAACAACATTCCACCAATATGACTCCCAGATAATAGCACACATTTTAAAATTTCCCGTTAGCAGATACACCAATGATTCTGCGGAATTTTGCAATATAAACAATGGAACTGTCCAAAGCAAGTTAACTGCATTGTAATTCTTCAACATATTCCTTAAATTATGACTTTCGACCCAGAAACGTCTTTCACTTGATGTGGTATGCCTTTGGTTTGTCTTGGCCTGAGTTTCCATGGATGATCCTCCTCCATAATGAACCAAGCGGGTATCTTCGCAAATACCCAACCTCATGCCAAACAAATTTGCCCGCCAACACAAATCCGTATCCTCGCTATACATGAAGTATTTTTCATCAAATCCTCCTAATTTTGCGAAATCATCTCTACCTATTATTAGCGAACAACCCTCTACATAAAATAGCCTACTCCCGGGACCAGGCGATGCCAAAACATCAAGTTGTAAAAAACTTCCATCTAATGGATCGATACCCTTCGCGTTTACAATTCTGGGTCCAACAATATTTAAATTTTTGTCTTTCTTAAACTTGATTAATTTTTCCAGCATGTCGCTTGGAGACTCCGTATCGTTATTCAGGAAAAACAAATACTCACCTTGGCTACTTTTCACTCCAATATCATTAGCAGCTCCAAAACCCAAATTTTTATCATTTTTTATAATTACAATATCTTTATAATTTTCCTGAACAAAATCAACACTTTCATCAATAGAATTATTATCAACAAAAATTATTTCAAAATTTTTATATGTCTGATCGGAAAAAGAATCTAGGCATCCTTTTAGCCATTTTTTTCCATTATAATTAACAACGACTATAGAAATTAAATCTTTTTTCATTTCAGTTTTTTGATTGCTTAATAATCTCAGCAGGAACACCGCCAACGACACAATTATCAGGAATGTCCTTCACGACAACAGCATTTGCCCCAATAATGACGTTATTTCCAATTTTCACATTTCCAATGATTCTGGCGCCAGTGCCTATTGTGACATCATCCCCAATAACCGCACTACGACTGTCTTCCAAATTTTTTGTTCCGATAGTTAGGGGTCCTATAAGATGCACATTCTTTCCGATAACAGCACTGTGCGCTATTATAATTCCCCTATTGTGCATATATACGCCACCTCCAATTGTTGCATGTGGGTCTATATTGATATCTAAAATATAATAAGTAAAAATAAAATAAAAAGGATAGGTGATAAATCCAAAAAATTTCAAAAAAATACTCTGGCTGGTTAAAAAATAATGTTGCCAACGATAAACAAAGGAGAACATCATTCCTGGATTATGGAAAAAAACTAAAAGAAAAATTACGAGATTATTTTTTTTATTAAATCTCAGATAGGATTCCCAATCAGATTTTATCAATTTAAAGCTTGACAACATTTAATTATTTTATTTAAAATTATTAATAGTCTTAACTACTTTTGCTGGATTACCAGCAGCAATCGCATCCGCGGGAATATCATGAGTAACAACTGAGCCTGCTGCTATAACAGCTCTATCACCAATAGTAACACCCTTGAGAATCATCACTCTTCTCCCAATCCAAACATCATTTCCAATTTTTACAGGACCATGTGCGGGATTTTTTACTTCAATCGACATGCCCCTTCCACCATAATCACTATCCGATTCTATGTCTCTTCTTCGATCCTCAGCATAAATTGAATGTGAATTATTGTCTTGAATATACACGTCTGAAGAAATCAGACAATGCGATCCTATTTCCACACTTTCCATAGCGCGAATTATAGTACGCTCATTTATAGAAGTGTACCCACCAATTTTAATTTTTCCCATTCCCTCAACCACTAGCCAGCCAGAAAGTTTCATATCTTCACCAAGAATTATCTGGTTTTTATTCTTTACACCCGATATACCAGAACCAAACTTCAAGAATACTCTCCCCTCACACGTTACTTTTCTTCGATATATTCTACCGTATATTTTTGTAATAATTCTATTAAAAATATCATACAAACTAATAAGTAAATCCATATTTATAGGTTATTTTTAAAAATTATACTCCAATCAAATTTTTTAATATAAGCGGTAGCATTCATGCGATATTCCTTCAAATTATTTTCATCTTTCATTAATTGAATAACTGATTGAGAAATTTGATCCTTGTCATAAAAAATTATTTTACCACACTTATTATTTTCTATTTCCTTAGCATTATGTGGTAAGTCAGTCAAAAGAATCGGCAATCCAGCTGATAAATAATCTTTTAGCTTTGTAGGATCAGCATAATAAGTAAAATTATCCTTTTTACTGTCATACATCGCTATCGCCAATGCACTATCTGCCATAATTTGGTCAAGCTCTTTTCTCTCCTTAATCCACCCAGCAAAGGTAACACTATTTTCAAGTCTCAATTCTGCAACTTTGTTTTTAAGAATATCCTCGTATTCTCCACCGCCTACAATCAGGAAATGAAAATCTGGGATTTCCTTGATTATATCCGGCATTGCATCTAGCACCAACTGCACCCCCTGCTTTTCCAATAGATTGCCAACGAAAAGAAGCTGATGCTTTTTAATTTGTTCAAAAGGAAGTTTTTTTACTCTATCAAACCAAACACCAATCGGAACCACTTTTTGATTGCAATACAAATCCATTTTTAATCCTCTGACGTTTTCCCTGCCTTCAGCGATTCGACATGAAACATTCCACACCTCATCCGCATTTTTTACGCAAAATTTGTCTATCCAATGATAAAAATTATTAAGCGTTTTATTTGTAAAACGTTGAGGCACATAATCAATAGTGTAATAAACCACCCTATTCACTCTTTTTATTTTTTTAATAAAAATTCCGATCAAAGCATTTAATGGATCTACACCAATCCACATATCAAATTTTTCCTTTTCAGAGAGAAACCATTTAATACTTAAAAATATTTCCAAAAAATAATTCGCGATTTGCCTTCTCGATCGTATTTTTGTCTCATTTTTGCATATTATTTCACCATTCTTGATTTTTTCACAATATGACTTTGTTTGGTCGATCTGAAGAGGGTGCGCAATAAATAACAGTCTATTAATCTTTTGATCAATCAGATATTCACGAAGCGCTTGTGGAGCCCCGTATACCAAGTAATGAGTAGCTATAACTATTCTACTTTTAGAAATGTCCATATTTGCAAATTTCTTTCAAGATATCATCAATGTCGTATTTAAATTTCCATGCGGGATAATGCTCTTGAAATTTGGCAACGTCACTAATATACCAAATATGATCACCGATTCGATTGGTTTTTGAATATTTTATATTTGCCTTTTTACCGGTCAATTTTTCTATTTTTTCAATTGCCTCCATCATGGAAATATTCGAATGTCTACCGCCTCCCATATTATAAACCTCAGCAATTCGTGGTTTCTTATAAAAATGCCAAAAAGCATTCACCAAATCATATGAATGAATATTATCCCTAACCTGCTTCCCTTTATATCCGAATATATTATACTGCTTGCCAGTAGCTATACATTTTGCCAGATATGCCAAAAATCCATGCAGCTCTGCACCTGAATGATTTGGTCCGGTTAAACACCCTCCTCTAAAAATTGCAGTTTTAAGATTAAAGTAACGACCGTATTCTTGAACCATAACATCTGCAGCTAATTTAGAAACACCAAATATACTATGCTTTGTTTGATCAATACTCATACTTTCATCAATACCCCTGTAAAATTGGTGTTTCTTATCAATTTCAAAACGCGTTTCCAATTCAACCAATGGCAACAAATTAGGAGTATCGCCATAAACTTTATTGGTGGATGTGTAGATAAAAGATGCTTTGGGGCAATATTTTCTAAAATTTTCAAGCATGACCAACGTACCATTTGCATTAACAGAGAAATCAGTAAATGGTTCTTTTGCGGCCCAGTCATGTGATGGTTGAGCAGCAGCATGAATAATCAAATCAAATTTATTTTTTTTGAAAACCTTTTCAATAGCTGCATTATCTCGAATATCTATTTTATAATGATGATATTTCGGAAGACTTTTTTTCAATTCACTCACACTCCATTTCGTGCTTGCATCTTGCCCAAAAAAATATGCTCTCATGTCGTTGTCAATACCATGAACCTCAAATCCCTTTTTCGCAAAAAATCTTACTGATTCCGATCCAATCAATCCACCCGATCCCGTAATAAGTATTCTTTTCATTTTATTTATCTTATTAAAAATTTAATTCCTACCAATCCCCTCAAAAAATACATTCCAAATGTTAAAAATGGATGCGCAAACATCTTTCCCCATTTTCCATCTTCCACAAAAACTCCCAGAAATCTGTAACATAACCCAAACTGCTTTTTCAAATCCTCATCATTTTTTCCCCATTTTTCAATATAGTCATCGAATTTCTTAGCGTAGTACCCCTTTTTACTCAAATATTTCCCAAGCTCAAATTCTGCCTCATTATGATATATTGGAGTTTTTATAAGTTCCACCTTTCCAATACTGCGCAATTTCTTGTCCAAATCCCAGTCCTCTGGCCCAGTCAAATTCTCATCAAATCCACCAACTTGCTGAAAGGAGCTTTTTTTGATAAAACGCGCACAATCAATCACGGTTGCATCATAAAAACTTCTTTCAAATCTGCGAACCTTGCTGAAAAACTTGTCACCCATCACAATTTCGGAAACATATAATGCAACAATTTCTGAATTATTTGTCACTTTTTCCACGCAATCTCTGATAACATCTTGATGCAAAATCATGTCCGCATCAAGATACATGAAATATTCCCCGTCAGCCTTTTCCACTCCAAAATTTCTCTGCGCGCTTCTTTCCGGCCCTTTATCAAAAACTTTATCCGTATATTTCAATGATATCTCTTTGGTTTTATCATCAGACTCATTATCAACGACAATAATTTCAATCAAATCTTGCGGATAAGATTGAGCCTTAATAGATTTGAGACAATTCTCAATATTTTTTTCCTCGTTTTTAGTTGTAATGATGACCGAAACTAACATAGTTTGTATTAGTTACTATATTTTAGAAATGGAGCATTTTTCCTCTCAATCAGGAATTTTTGATAATGCTGCGGTGTGACAATGAGTTTACTTTCGAAATTCTTACTTGCCCTGAAAATGATTGAATACGCTTTGACTGACATGCCATCATTCTGAAAGGTGTCGAAACACAAATGAAAAAACATACCCAGTGCAAGCGCAAATGAAACTGATTTCAAAACCAGTTGTTTTTTGACCAAAAAGGCCACTGCTAATAGGATGATAACATATTCCCACCCATGAAACAACATATATATCTTCCCGCTTTGCAAAAATTGATAGCCATGAGAAAAATATCCCAAGTCAAACTTAAAGCCAAGTGCCAAGAAATAATCAATAAAATGATCCATATCAACCAACACTCCGCCAACAATCGCCGCCACAAAAGAGACTAGAGGGTTTTTCCATAGTCTCCAGGTGATAATGCCCGCAAGAATGCTCAGGGCAACATGAATGGACAGATGCAGTGTTAAACTCATAGTGATGTTGGTTTTTCCTTGTTGCTTTTCCCAAAATCCATCAGATGGCCCATCACCTTTAATCCAGCAACCCAAATATATTTCACATCAGCAAAGGTTCGAATGGACAAGAGTTTTTTGATGATGAATTTTGGAGTTATGAATGATTTGTATAGGCTCTGCACAAGTTCCTTGGCATCCTGAGATGAAAGTGGTGATTTCATGACCATTTCTCGTTGATCAAATCGCGAATATTCTCTGGTGACCAACAAATCATTTTCGTCGCAATCCTTATACAAAGGCGTGCCCGGATATGGAATTACGATCGTTCCCTGCAGTGTATCCACATAGCCCTTCTTGAAAAGATCCGCTGCCTTGTCGATGGTTTTTTGAGCCATCTCTTTTGTTTCCCAGGGATATCCGATCATGGTTGTGATATGGGGCTCCAATCCTGCCTCTTTGCACATCTTGAGACCGGGTTCAATCTCTTCCACTTTCAAATTCTTGCATATTTTGTCCAATGTTTCCTGATTTGCCGATTCCAATCCAAAAAGAATGAATCGAAAGCCTGCTCGCTTCATCAAGCGCCACACTCGCGGCTCTGAAATCCCGGTGATACGCATGTTGCAGCTCATCACAACTTTTTTGTTGTATCCGCGTTCAATCATGCCTTTGCAAAATTCTTCCAGCCATGGACCAATTGGCAAACTTCCAGAATCTTCCATGATTTCCTTTACGCCAAGATCAATCAAGTTCCCCACCTCATCCAAAGCATTTTTTGCGCTGCGTGTTCTGAAATGTTTTCCTGGAAAAAATGTTGTCCAGCTGCAAAAAGTGCATTTTCCCCACCAACAATCACGTCCGCTCATCATATATGTCCCAGGAGTGAACTTGAAATTTCCATTTTTATAGGCATAATCCTTCCATTTGGTGAGTTCGCGATCAATCATTGGCAAGGTGTCCAAGTCATGGTTTGAAAGATCCGATGGACCTGAATTAGTGATTGTCATTCCGGACTCCGATCCGGAATCTAGAGATTCCTGAACTAAATTCAAGGCAGGCTCCGAAACAAGCTCAGGATGACACTCGCTGGGCTGACGGTACCAAAAACCTCCTTCAAGTTCGCTGTTTTTACTGAGATGATCAGCCAAGCTCAAAAGCATAAAGTCATAGTCGCCTGAAGCAATCACGAAATCAACTTTTGACTTTTCCATTGTTTCCTCTGGCCTCGCGGTCACATGATCTCCCATCATCACCACCTTGGAATTAGGAAGTTTTTCTTTTAATTCACCCACGATTTTCCAATGCATTTCAACCACTGGAGTTTTGGTTTCAATCGCAATCAGATCAGGTTTCTGCTCAATGATATCTGCAAGCCATTGCTGATATGTTTTTTCCTCAGCAATTCCATCATCCCAAATAACTTCATATCCCTTTTCCTTGAGCAATGTGGCTGCATAGGCAGGAATCACGGGATAGATATATGTTGGGTTATTGAACCACTGAAATTGTCTGTTCTGCGAGAGAAGAGCAATTCCCTTGTTTGATTCTAGCGGTGGATAAGAAATGGCTATTCGCATAATTTACTGTAATTGCAGATCCTGAAACAAGTTCAGGATGACAAGTATTATTATCGTAATTTACTGATTAAATTTTTAGTGAAAACAAAACCTCTGATAAAATTTGCACCATACACCAAATGCGTGAGAAATATGCAATAAAGAGCATTTGAGATTATGAGCAGATTTTTTTCATGCTTATGGATGTCATGGAAGGCCTTCATCATTGCTAAGCCATATACAGCCCATCCGATCAGATACAACAGCAAAATAAATTCACTATAAAAACTCAAAATTCCACCCAGAACCACGAACAATAAAAAGAAACTCGGTACAAAATAAATCAGTTTAAAAGAATTCTCTGGATATCTTTTGGCGAAAAAACCTCGATGTAATCCATATCCACCAACCTGTTTCAGATGCTTGCCAAGCCCTGCTCTGCGATGATGGTACACGATCAACTGTGGATTATAAATGATACTTTTCGGATATTTTTTAATCAAATCCAAACAAAGTTTCGTGTCTTCTCCTGGCCAAAAGTCGCCATTAAAGCCTCCAATTTCGCCAAATTTTTCTTTTCTGATTGAAAAATTCACACTTGGCCAATCATCAACTGAACCTCTTTTGCCAACGGAGGCATATCGCTCAGGACATCCACCCGACAGCGCGCTCAAAAAAACCGCTCCACTCACCTTTTGCCAGAAGCTGTCACTGGGAGGTGTTAGTGCCGGTCCCCCCACCGCAATGACCTTCTCATCAAGAAAGTCCTGTTCCAAAATATCCAAGAAATTAGTCTCTGGATATGCATCGTCATCAATAAAAACAAGGATTTCTCCCTGCGCATCCTCGATTGCCTTTGTTCTCTTAACCGCAGGACCACAATGTCCAGTGGCAATCTGTCTTGTCTTTGGCCAACCTTCTCCGGTTGCCTCATCAGGATAAACAATAATCTCATAATCATCTCGTGGAATATTCAACACCATTGACACTGCCTCGCGGACATAATCATTGATTGCCTTAACTGGAATAATAAAACTGTATTTAATCATAGAGACTTATTTTATTTGTTTTTCCTGACCACATATATTGGTCTGTTTATAACCTCACCATGGATATTTGCAATATACAATGCCATGAGCCCAACTGACATCAAAATAATTCCAACCAAAAAGACCAGTAGAATGGCCAAATTTTCTGCATCTGAGAAAGTTGATGCGAAGGGTGTGCGGAAAAAGTATTTGCCCAGCAAAATGTAAAAACCTGCGCTGCCGGAAACCAAAGTGATCAAAGTTCCCAAATATCCCGCAATTTTTAGCGGTAATAAACTGAGCGAAATAAAACTGTTCACTGCCAATCGAAAGAGCTTCCAGAAATTATAACTGGCCACTCCATGAATTCTTTCGTTAGCCTTGAATTCAACATATGCGCGCCGAAAACCCAACCAATCAATTAATGCCCTGGTCATCCTATTTGCCTCAGTGAAGCGATTGAACTCATCAATCACGATCCTGTCTAGCAAGCGATAATCCGTGGCATTTGGCAAAACTTTTATTTCAGCGATTCTGTTGATTATCTTATAAAAAACAATTGAACCTATTTTCTTTATTAAACCTTCTCCGCTATTGATTTTTCTCACTCCAACCACCACCTCAGCGCCTTCTTCCCATTTTTGGATAAATTCCGGGATAAGTTCCACTGGATGTTGGAGATCGGCATCAATCATGATGCATGCATCGCCCTGGCAATTGTGAATTCCAGCAGTGGTGGCCATTTCTTTTCCAAAATTACGTGAAAATTCAATATATCCTATATTTGGATATAAATCCTTCAATTTCTTGATTTCTCTATCGCTTACATCCTCACTGCCATCATTCACGAAAATAATTTCAAAGTCATATTCAGACAGGGAAGAAATAACCCTTTGCACTTCAGCATGAAACAAGGAAATGTTTTCTTCCTCATTATATACTGGACAAATAATTGAAATAAGTTTTTTTTGACTCATGTTTTTATTATTCTGGGATTATCGAAAAGTAGAAATAAACCAGCCAAAATGGCAGCAATTTGCGCTATTGAGATTATGCCAACGATAGCCTTGATGCTTGTTCCAAAAAACAAAAGACTTATTAAAGCAATCATTGAAATTACTAGTAGTAAATATGAAATGCCAGTCTTATTGACTGAAAGTAAATATGAATAAAGCATATTTACAAAGGAATAAAACGTGACCATTATAGCAAACCACACCAGATAACTGGCCACACTCGCGTACTTGTTGCCGAACAATAATGCCAATATCTGTCCAGGAATAATAGCATACACCCCAATAGCTGCCAAGCAAACGACCGCCATAAGCATTGAAGCATTTTTTAAAACTTTGCGTGAATTACTTTTTTTATGATGATCACCTGCTGACATTGAAAACAGCACACTACCAATCACGCCAGTGGCAAAGAAAATTATCTTCGCCACAATTGTGAGCGCTCCGTATTGCCCAGCGGTCAGTGCATCAAGATTGTGCTTGGCGATAACCATATCGATATTACCCATCATGCTGATTGCCAAAGATCCAAAAAAAACAGGCACGATATATTTTTTCATGGATGCATAATCGACAAGATTTTCATGTTTATCATGCCCACATTCTTCCTTTTCATGCGTCAGAAATTTCAACATTCCCAACGAGGCAATATATGAGGCAACTGCCCCCAGCATGAAACTTCCCACGATTCCATTCAAGCCAAAGCTCAACTTAACAAGCACAATCATGCTGATAAGCTTGGCCACTGTGCCCCAGATTCCCAACATGCTCACATCTTTGAATTTTTGCCAACCATTCAACATTCCACTGTTTACCGCCACCAAAAACGAAAAAAACATTGAAATCCAAATGATGACCAAGGGCACACTACTTTTGATATTCAAAAAATGACTAATCATCGGGGAAGTGAAAAGAGCCAGCAAAAAAATCGGCAAGCCATAGGTGAAAACTTTTTTGTTTAGATATTTCAAAATCTCATAGCTTCCACTTTTATCATCATCAGCTTTGCAATGAGCGGCATATTTCGTGGCAACCATCGCCAATGTCATAGCTGGAACTGAAATAATGTTCATGAGCGAGACAAGCGACTCAACTTCACCATAAACCTGGACGCTGATCATCCTTCCAGCAATTAAATGAAAAGCGTAGTTGAGAACATTTCCAACCATGCTACCAGCAAACAAAATGGCACTATTTCTGGCAAAGGCATTATTTTTGATTCTTTGGATCATTTTGTTTTGACTATTCTTTTAAGAATTCTTTAGGAAGCTCAATATTTTTTAACCATTTGTATTAGATGTTTGAAGATATTCCTTCAGCACAACCGAAGTCTCACCATATCCCCTTACCACACCACCATCAATCCAGACCACCCGGTCACAAAACTTTTCAATACTTTCATGATCATGTGAAATAAACAAAATTGTTTTTTGCCTTCTTATTTTTTTAAAATATGTGTAGCATTTTTGTTGAAAAGCTTCATCGCCCACTGCCAAAACTTCATCAAGCAGCAAGATTTCCCTGTTTGCGTGGACTGCCACAGAAAAAGCCAAGCGCACTTGCATCCCAGAAGAATAGCGATTCAATTTTTGATCAACAAATCTTTCCAATTCTGCAAATTTCACAATTTCTGAAAATTTTGCATCAACTTCCTTTTTGGTCATTCCCAAAATTATTGCGTTGAGATATATGTTGTCGCGCCCAGAAAGTTCTGGATTAAAACCAATTCCCAATTCCAAAAAAGGCGAGATCATTCCATTGATCTCAATCTTTCCACCATCTGTCTGATATATCCCAGCCAGAATTTTCAATAGCGTGCTTTTCCCCGATCCGTTTTTTCCAACAATCCCAAAAAATTCTCCTTTTTTCACTTCAAAAGAAACGTCGTCAAGCGCTTTGAATTCCTCAAAACTTTTCTTTTTGAAAATATTCACCGCCATCCCACGCAAAGAAGACACCTTCTCGTGAGGAATTTTAAAGGTCTTACTGACGTTTTTTACTGATATCGCAATGTTTTTTTCCATCTAAATATTGTAACTCATTTTAAGTATATTTTCCACATTTCTTTTTCCGCAAAAGAAACCTGGAGGTTTGAAAGTCACCCAAAGGGTGATCAGCCTCTGGCTGAAAAACTCGCACCTGATGAAGATACTGTGGCAAAAACTTCGCTCTACGCTAAAATTTACACTGCGTGCCTTCGCTTGCTAGCGGGCACTACGTTTCAAAATTTCTTAACGCTCCATTCGTTGCAGATTTGTATCGGCGAATTTCTAGTGCGAAACGGGATGCAAAATACAATACAAATGCCTTTTTACAAATTAATTTTATCATTTTAAGGGCAAAAATGCAATATTTTTAAGACAAAGAAAAAAGGAACCGATTATATCGATTCCTTTTATTGAAACGCAAGAAAAAATTTCAGCAAGTCATCATCAAGATATCACTGATTCCCCTTGCCAGCACTGGGTTACCAATTTTATCCTTGGCAGCCAAATTCAGAAGCCTGAAAAGGTCGGTCCTGTTGAACTTGAGCATAAAACACTTAAGTCCGACAACCTCTTTTTCATCTGCACCCAGGAAAATTCTGGTTGAAACAGCCAGGAAATCTGACAGGCAAGAGATTTCAGGAAATGAAAGGGTTTTCAGTTCATACCTGTCATTCGTTTTCCCAAAAACCTTGTTGAGAATTTCAGAGAGCCTATCTCCAAGTTTCTGGCCCTCATCCCCCGTTGCAATTGCCGAAAAAATTTCATCCTGACTATTTGATGTTGCGGATTTGTCAGAACGATTCCCACCACTTACAACCTTCATCGTTGCATAATGCGGAGAATTGCGAAACCGACGGGACACCAACTCATTTTCGGTTGAAAAAACATCCAAAGATTTACTACTTTGCATAAAAGCTCCTTTCGTCCTACTGGTTGGATTTGAACTGCTTTATATATCTACTCTATTGTTATGTTAAAACTACTAAATCACCATCCTACCTTTATACAGCATTTTCAATATCCTGTCAAGCCCCCGTAATATCCCAATAGCTTGGAAACTTTTCTGGCATACTAATTAGTTATCAATTAACGTTCCAAGCTATTAGTTAGAAGACCACCCCCTAGAAATACATCCATTTATAGAATGTAACATTTTTCACATAAACCCTTCCACAAACCCGACGCCATATCTTTTTAATTCAACATATATCTTCTCACCACCTTCCAAACCAACATATACCAAAACCAGACGACCGCATAGTTTTGGTATATGTTGGTATAACACAAGATTTCAACAAGAGTTCAAAAAGCAGATTATTTCACCTCAAAAAACCAGACTATTTTTGTATATAAAAAAATACCGAAAGTAACTTCTGTATTTCAATACAATTTGAATTTTAATTTCAACTCTTCTTCATTTGAAATATTAACAATTTCCCCATAGCGGACCAAATTTCGAAGCTGAAAATATTCCGTGATAAAATTTATTTCATCCAAACATGGAAAAGGATGCACAAAAACAGATTTTTGTATCTCCCTAAATCCAATATCTTTCAATTTATCTCTAAGGATATTTCTTTCCGATCTTCTCTTTTCTGGAATATCAAACATCACAATTCTCCATTTCTTGTCCCACCGCAGAGGTTTGGCAATTTCGATTGTACCTATTTTAAATTCAAGCGTTTTCAGTTTTCCTTTTTCGGTTAACACGATCTTGGTTAATCCATTTTCTTGCTCAATATATTCAACTAAACGCTCTTGTTTAAATTCTTTTACTACGCGATAAAGATACTGTTTATTTATTTCATGCCAATCCTTTTTGAGGGTTTTAAAAACATAGCGTTGTGATTTTGGATTATTCGCAAAACCAAGTGCCAACCCTCCAGCAAGAAGAAGTAATACCTTTCTTTTAATTGGGCTTCTGATTACTTTCATCTTGTTTTAATAAAAATTTATCCATCATACCAAAACTCGACGACCGCATAGTTTTGGCATATATAATAAATTAATGATTTTTATTTTTTGAACCTAAATTTCTAACACCAAATTGGTTTGATTAATGCTATAATGTCATCTCAAGTGAAGTGAGTCCGACAATCTTAACGCTTTTTATTATTTTTTTGCTTTTCGAGATTCCCAGAAAATTATACCGAGACTTGAAATTAAAAAAATTACAGGCAATAAAAAGATTGCTAATTCCTTAATACTAGGAAAAAACATATCGCCCATAGAAGGCAAGAAAAAAATAGATACAATTGAAATTGGAATAAAAATTATCGCAAATTTTGACCAAGCATTAAAAATTTGTTCGCGTAAAAATACTATTATGAAAGATATGATAAAAATCGGAACGGCAAAGACAAAAAAAGGCAATATGACAGTGTTAGAAATATCTATATATTTATGCAAACAATTAATATCGTTTTTTACACAAAGTCCAAAAATATCTGGTGATCCAAGCACTAGACTCAAGATAGATACAGTAGTTGATCCGATCAAAATCCAATAATTTTTTTTCTTATAATTCATATTTTTTTATTTTAGCACAAATTAATTAATAATTACATTGCAAGTATTTTATCCATAATCCCCATCAATTTTTCCGCTTCGTCTTTCAGAATGCGGAATTTTTCAGGAGTATTAATGTCGCTGAAAACTTCAATTTGATGTTTTACATTTCTCAACATTGCATCAGCGGCTACACTATGACCTTTTTCCAATTGTTTTTTAGCGTTGTCTATTTTATTAACCAATCGATCCTTAACCGTCTTGTCGACATCAAGAGAGCTAATAATTTTTTCAAAAATTTCCAACAGATCCTCTCTTTTAATCACTTCTCCTGGTCGAAAAATCGCATCGATTTGTCCATCATTTTCCACATCTATTTTCATTTCGCCAATGCTATCAGAAATTAAAATTTCAGCTTTCATTCCTTGCATAACAGGAATATTAGTAAATGTGGTTGTTTTGACGTCTTGCTTGCCGATAACTTCATCAATTTCAAAAGTAAATGTTCCCAAATCTTCCCCTTCAAGAATAACAGTCTGGACAAGATTTCCTTCTGATCCAGCATATTTTGTTTCGCCAAACTCCATATAATATGAATTAGGAATCTGTTTTTCAAAAAATCTCAAATCAGAAAGTGGATTTTTGTTTTCAATAAGACCAGTATGCCTTCCATCTTTATCATAAATATGCAACGCCACAGGAGAATGCAGGCGATATCGGAGACTTTTATCTTCATTTTTTACTTCCGGTTTTTCCATAGAAATATAATTTACTGATTCCTTTTTTCCCTGAATAATATTTTTAATGAAATCTTGTAATGGTTCAATTTCTAATATATCTGCATGTTCTCTACTAACCTTAAAATCTAAATCCAAAAGATTATTATAAAGCTTAAGATCAACATAATATCTTTCCGCATTACCATCCATTTCCACTGCACTTGGAACAACCACTGTTTCGTCTCCATCTTGTGTGAAAAGCAATGAGCGATCAATATTGCTCAATTTATTGGGACAGAAAATAAAATCGCAATCATCATATTTTATGCCCCTAATCGTATCCAATCCCCAACCTGCGATCTGGACAACCTCCATACCCGCAGGAGCTTGCCATAAATCCAAAGATTCATGGGTTTTTTCAGCTTGAGAGAAAAAATTATCCTTAAGCACATTTGGCGAATCAGTATCATCAGTATCAGGTTCAGTACGCTTACCATCATCACCAAGCAAGAATTTTTTGAACTCATCAAAATTATTAATATCATTTCCGAAGATTGATGGAAAATCATATATATTTTTCACGTCTGAATCAAATTCAATAACAGGACTTTGAACAACATCAAAATATTTTTTTGATGGAAGAAGGTTGTAAGCACTAATCATATTTTCTCCAAATCCACGCGCGGTCTTCTTGTCAAGAATCACCCCATAAAGAAAATTAGACCCATCTCCATGCAAAAGTCCTAATGCAGCTTTAGGTGTGCCAATCTGAGGAGTGGCAACCATAATGATACGATCTACAAGTTTTTCCTCTCCACTTTTTTTCAAACTATCAACAATAACTTTTGCAAGCAAGCCGCCATTACTATGTCCGATAAGTGTCACTTTTCCTGTTTTTGATTCCTTTGCTGAATTT
>Ga0076173_122_pt1 | contig 51066 bp, 48 predicted proteins | sample RifGroD2_FD_67770 | JGI IMG/M metagenome (GOLD analysis project Ga0076173, IMG submission 67770) | Parcubacteria bacterium GW2011_GWD2_38_11
AAAAGTTGCCATTGATAAGGAAATTGAGCATTATTTTGATATTGCCATTAAAGAGGCTCAAAAAAGCGATAAACTTATTGCTGAGGCTTTGACGCATACAAAAAAGATAGCACTTTCTGGAGGAAAGAGGATTCGCGGGGCCCTTTTGTGTCAGGCATATTTTGGATTGGGAGGTAAAGAAAAAAAGAAAATATTGAAAGTTGCTGCTGCAATAGAGCTCGTGCATCTTTTTTTGCTGGTTCATGATGACATTATTGATCGTGGAGATCTGCGGCATAACCAGGACACTTTGCATAAGATGATTGAAAAGAGATATCGAAAGAATATTTCCACTGAGCAGGCGAAGCATTTTGGGGAATCAATTGCAATTATTGGCGGAGGGATGCTGTATACTATTGCTAATAAAATAATTTTGGAGGCCGGATTTTCTTTGGAAGAAATGACGCGCGCACTTGTTCAGCTGCAAAAAATAGTGGCGACCACGATCATTGGACAATCGCAGGATATCGCAATTGAATATGGCAAAAATGTCACCGAGCAAGAGGTACTGGCGATGTATGAAAATAAAACGGCGCGGTATACTTTTGAAGGACCGATTTATGTTGGAGCGATGCTGGCAGGTTGCAACGATAAAAAAACATTTACACTGCTCAGTGGTTATGCGATGCCGCTTGGAATTGCTTTTCAGATTAAGGATGATATTTTGGGAATTTTTGGATCTAAAAAGAAAATGGGCAAGTCAGTTGCTTCTGATATCGAAGAAGGGAAACAATCACTTTTAGTTATAAAGGCTAGGCAATTAGCAACAAAAATGCAGAAAAATCAATTCAATTCAATTTTGGGAAAAAAGAAATTGACGCAAAAGGAAATATTGACGTTTCAAAATATTTTAAAATCAACCGGTGCGCTGGAATATGCTGAAAAACTGGCTGCGCAATATCTGGACAAAGGAAGAGGAGAAATTGAAAAAGCCGTTCTTTTGCCGCAGTCCAAAGAATTTCTCGTCGGGTTGGTGCAATATTTGGAAAAAAGAGAAAAATAATAAAAAATTAATCATTTGGATTTGAGTCATTTGTTTGAAATTTGTCATTGAGATTTTGGATTTAAAATCTGCATTAAAAATCATAAAATATTAAAAAAATGTTAACCGATAATAAAAAAAGTCTTCCTTTGCATATCGCCATCATTCCTGATGGAAACAGGCGATGGGCAAAAGAAAAAAATCTTGAGCCGTGGCAGGGCCATAAGGCTGGAGCGGAAAAATTGGAGCAACTCGCTCGCTGGGCTTTTAATAATGGGATTTTTTGTCTTTCATTCTGGGGATCGTCTTTAAAAAATCTTGAAAAAAGACCACTCAGAGAAAAACAGGAATTGTTAAAAATTTATGAAGAATATTTCAAGAAATTAATTGTAGATGAAGATATTCACCGCAACCGCGTAAGAATAAATGTGATTGGAAAATGGGAAAGTCAGTTTCCAACATCTCTAAAAAAGATTATACTTGAAGGAGTTGAAAAAACAGCTCATTATGAAGAGCACGAGTTGAATTTCTTTTTGGCTTATAGTGGTGATGATGAAATGTTGGATGCTGTTCGGGCAATTGCTGGAAGCGGAATTGATCCTAAAGAAATCACAGCTGAGACGATTAAACAAAACTTGATGACCAGTAAATTGCCAGCAGTTGATTTGCTGATTAGAACAGGTGGTGAGCCTCATTTGAGTGTAGGTTTTATGATGTGGGATATCGCTAACTCATATTTATATTTTTCAAAAAAGTATTTTCCTGATTTTAATGAGACTGAGTTATCCGAAGCTATAAATGAATATTCCGCCAGTGGGAAGAGAGGGGGTAAATAACTTAGTCAATAACCAAGAAACAATAACCAAATAAATCTCAAATCACAAGCTTCAAAACAAAAGGGATTTGATTATCATATCTTTGTTATTAAGATAAAACTATTATGAAGAAAATGCTCCTGGTGCTATTTTTTACGATGTTGCTGGTGCCCAATATTTCCTTGGCACAGGAAAAAAAACAGGCTGTTTATTTTTATGCAACTTGGTGTTCGCATTGCCAAAAGGTTGATTCCTTTTTGAAGGAGAATGGTTTTTATGGTAAATATGACATTAAAAAGTTTAATTTTGATGAAAGGGAAAATAAAATTCTCTTAAAAAAAGTGCTTGATGGCAAGATGATTGCAGACGGTGGAATTCCGGCGATGATTATTGATGAAGAAGTTTTTCTTGGGGATGTGCCCATCATCGATGCTTTTGAGAAAAAAATGGAAGCTTCAAATGGAACAGCGCTGCAATATGTTGAAAAGTTTGGAGCTGGAAAGCAAGATGCAATCAAAGAATCTCCAAAACCAAAAAAAGAAGAATTCAGGGGAAGCAATGATGGTGTGGCTTTGCCACTATTGTTAGGTGCGGCATTAAGCGATGCAATTAATCCTTGTGCTTTTGCAGTGCTTATTTTGCTCGTTGGAACTGTGCTTAGGGCACAAGGCAGGCGCAGGGCACTTTGGGCGGGACTATTGTTTTCTTTGGCGATTTTTATTTCGTATTTCTTGATGGGGTTGGGACTGTATAAGGCAATTACAATTTTTAATATTCCAAAATATTTTTCATTGGTTGTTGGATCATTGGCTATTTTGATAGGATTAGCAAATCTAAAAGACACTTTTTGGTATGGAAAATTGTTTATTATGGAAGTGCCATTGTCTTGGCGTCCTAAAATGCAAACAATTTTGAAACATGCTACTAGTCCATTTGGTGCATTTACGAGTGGACTTCTGGTCAGTTTATTTTTGCTGCCTTGTTCAAGTGGTCCGTATATTGTGATTGTGGGGTTATTGGCAGAAAAAGTTAATGTGGCAGTTGCGACTTCTCAACTTGCTTTGTATAATTTTATTTTTGTCTTACCAATGCTTGCGATAACCTTGGGAATGTATTTCTTTAATTTTCAAATGGCCGAACTTGAAAAAATTCGCAGAAGTAATCTCAAGGTACTTCATGCGATTGTAGGAACTATTATGGTTTTGATGGGAATATATTTAATACAAGGATGGCTATAGATAAAATTGTAAGTTTAAAATTGCATTCAGCTGTATAAGTCATCAGTCATCAGTAACCTGTAATTGATATGGGAGGATGACCGATGACTGATTGCTGATGACTATCATTAATTAATATTAATTTAATAAATAATTGCATATTTAAACAGTAAATATCAGTTATTTTGTCACAAAATTATGGAAATGGAGTTTACAGACCAGAATTTTGAACAAGAAGTTTTGAGGAGCGATGTGCCGGTGTTGGTTGATTTTTGGGCACCGTGGTGTGGACCGTGTCAGATGATGGGACCAATCGTGGAAGAGTTGGCAAGAGAAATGGGGGACAAGGCAAAAGTTGGAAAACTTAATGTTGATGAAAATGGAGAAATTTCATCAAAATTTGGTATTATGTCTATTCCTGCTATCAAAATCTTTAAAGATGGCGAGGTTGTAAAAGAATTTGTAGGGGTTCAATCTAAAGAAAATCTCAAAAAAGAATTGGAAGCACTTGCCTAGGCTCTTTTTTATTTGAATTGAAAAATACCCAACTTAGTTGGGTATTTTTTTGTTGATTGTGCTTTGATATTGAGGTATACTTTATATGAAATATTAAATACAAAAATATAAAAATTATGTACGACCTTATTATCATCGGTGCGGGTCCTGCGGGATTGGGTGCATCAATCTATGCTTCACGTTACAAGCTTAATCACGTTGTGATTGGGGGAGAAATTGGCGGACAAGTAGTTGAGGCCTGGGAAATTGAAAATTATGCCGGAATAGAATCAATTTCCGGCAAGGACTTGATGGAAAAATTTGTGAAACAAACAAAGGATTTGGGAGGTAATATTATTGTGGGAAATGTTAATAAAATTTTAAAGGAAGGCGAATTCTTTTCTATTGCCACTGAAGACGGAAAGAAATATGAAGCAAGGGCTGTCCTTCTTGCTCTTGGTATGAAAGCAAGAAAGATGAATATTCCGGGAGAAGATAAATTCCTTGGCAAAGGTATTTCGTATTGCGCAACTTGCGATGCGATGTTTTTTCGCGGTAAGGATGTAGCAGTAATAGGGGGTGGCGATGCGGCGGCAACGGCTGCAATTCATTTGGCCGAATTTGCCAATAGTGTCCAGCTTTTATATAAAGACGGGACTAAAACTTTTGAACCAGCTTGGGACGAACAAATGGCCAAGATGGGAAAGATTGCCTCCAGCACGTTCACAAACATCAGTGGCATTGAGGGTGATGAAAAAGTGGAGGGCCTAGAATACGAACTCGATGGTAAAAAGAAAGAGTTATCAGTCCAAGGCGTATTTATTGAGATAGGCTCGACTCCAGGTGTTGTCATTGCAAAAGAATTAGGTGTAAGCACGGATGAACAGGGTTATATTGCGGTTGATCAAACTCAGGCAACCAATGTTGATAATGTATATGCTGCAGGAGACGCTACAACTGGATCAAACAAGTTTCGCCAAATCATCACGGCAGTGGCTGAGGGGGCAGTGGCAGCAGGAAGCGTGTATAAGAAAATAAAATTAAACACCAATAAAAAATAAAGAATTGATGAAGTTTTGAATTTTGTGAGATTAAGAATATTTTTTAAATTTTCAATTTTCAGTTTCCAATTTTCAAATAATTTTCAATTTTTCAATTTACCAATGATTGAAAATTCAAGTATTGAAAATTAAATGTGAATTGTGAATTGATAATTGATCATTGTTGTTATGGATGCAATTGAATTATCAAAAAAAATGGGCGGGAAAATTGAGATAAGATCTAAGAAGAAATTAACCAAGGAAAGTCTGTCTATTTTGTATACACCAGGCGTTGCTGACGTTTGTAGAGCTATTGCAAAAAACAAAAAACTCTCATTTGAATATACAATCCGTAAGAATACGGTGGCGGTTATTTCTGATGGAAGTGCTGTTTTGGGTCTTGGCAATATTGGTCCAGAAGCAGGACTACCAGTGATGGAAGGAAAGGCACTTTTGTTTAAGGAACTTGGCGGTGTGGATGCAATTCCGATAGTTTTGGCAACGCAAGATACTGAAGATATTATTAAAATTGTGAAAGCTCTCGCACCAACTTTTGGAGGAATTAATTTGGAAGATATTTCTGCTCCGCGTTGTTTTGAAATAGAAAGACGCTTAAAAGACGAATTGGATATTCCTGTTATGCATGATGATCAACACGGAACAGCTATTGTTGTTTTGGCGGGACTGATTAATGCTCTTAAGGTTGTTAAAAAAGACATCAAAAAAATTAGAATTGTTATTTCTGGTGCAGGCGCTGCAGGGACTGCTATTATGAATCTTTTGATGAATTATGGCGCTAAGGATATTGTTGTGGTTGATAGCACCGGCATTATTTATAATGAGCGTCCCAGTGGGATGAATGATTCAAAAATGGAAATTGCAAAAATAACCAATCCTGAAAATTTACAGGGAACACTACAGGATGCTTTGTTAGGTGCGGATGTTTTTATTGGCGTGAGCGCTCCTAACTTGATTAATCATCTTGATATTCGCAGAATGAGCAAAGATGCTATCGTTTTTGCAATGAGTAATCCTATTCCTGAAATTATGCCAGATGAAGCTAAAAAGGGTGGAGCGGCAATTGTGGCAACCGGAAGATCTGACTATCCAAATCAAATTAATAATGTATTGGTGTTTCCTGGCATTTTTCGTGGAGCGCTGGATACTCAAACAAAAAAAATAACAGAAATTCATAAATTGAAAGCAGCCAAGGCTCTTGCTTCTTTGATAAAAAAACCTACTCGTGATAAAATAATAATAAATGCACTTGATAAACGTGCAGTCAAAGTCGTGGCTAATGTTTTCAAAAAACAAACATAAAACATAAAACATGGAACATGGAACAAAGTTGGAGCATTGAAATGCTTTATGATCCATGCTTTATGATCCATAAAGATGAATATAAAAATACACAAACAAAAAATTGATTTGGAAAGTAAAAATCAAATTGAGTTTTTTGACATCACTGAGAAAGTACAAGAAATTATTGAGGCTTCGGGTGTTAGAGATGGAAATGTTGTTGTTTTCGCTCCACACACCACGATGGGTGTTATTATAAATCACAATGAGTCGATGCTTGTTCAAGATTTTATGCGCATTTTGTATAAGATTGTTCCGATGGATGATCGTTATTCTCATGATTTGTTTGAACTTCGTAGAAGCTCCAAATCAGATGGTAGAAGTAATGGGCACTCACATTGCAAATCATTTTTAATAGGAGTTAGTCAAACTGTCCCAATTGAAAAGGGAAAATTGTTGATAACTGAAAAGCAAAGTATTTTCGCCGTGGAATTTGATGGTGCTCGTAAGCGAGATGTTATTGTTCAGGTTATGGGTATTTGAGAACACGGATTAGCACTGATTGATGACTGATCAAATACGGATTAATGCTAAGAAAAATCTGTGATTCGTTTTGATCTGTATTTAATCTGTTAAATTAGTTTTATACATGAGTAGGCTTGTTAATGATTTGATTAGAAAAGGCTATTTGCGCACTGATGATGTCATTAGCGCTTTTTCAGAAATTCATCGAACAGAATTTATTCCAAGTGATCTGGAAGGTCAGGCAGAAGCTGATATTCCCTTGCCAATTGGATATGGACAAACAATCTCACAACCCTTGACTGTCGCATTAATGTTGGAACTGCTTGAACCTCGGAGTGGTCAAAATATTCTCGATGTTGGCAGTGGCAGTGGCTGGACAACTGCACTTTTGGCTCATATTGTTGGCAGCGCTGGCAATGTTACGGCTATAGAAGTTATTCCGGAACTCTGTAGGAGTGGTGAAAAAAATGTAAGTAAATTCAGTTTTATAAAAAAAGGAGTTGTGCAATTTCATTGCCAAACTGCTGAAAATGGATTTGAAAAAAAAGCTCCCTATGACAGAATTTTGGTTTCAGCTTCAGTTGAAGAAATTCCCAAGGCTTTCAAGGAGCAGCTAGTGGTTGGGGGTAAGATGGTTATTCCGGTTAGAAATGAAATTTGGTTTGTTGAAAAAAGAGGATCTGATGATTTTAATATAGAAAAATTTTCAGGATTTGCTTTCGTACCTTTTGTTGAAAAAAATTAAATTATAAGTCATAAAACATAGAGCATAGAACATAAAAAATATAAAAAATAGCAAATATTTTTTTATTTCCGAGCAATCGCAGATATCAAAAGTTTTGATGCCTTTTATTATTTTATGCTGCGTGATTAATATCCTATGAAGATGCGAAGAAAAATTAGTATCATAATCCTTGGTCTAATGCTTGTCATTGGTGGTTTTTTTTATGTTTATGATAGAATTTATTTGGAATCTGGAACTGCCAGTGAAAAAAAAACAGTACTTATTGAAAAAGGGGATAACGCTTTGGTTGTCGGAGAAAAACTTGCTGGAGAGGGAATTATTGATGGAAAATATTTTTTAGTTCTCTATTTATTCAACAAGAATCACTTGCATAGTCTTGTGGCTGGCGCATATGAATTCGCGCCTGGTCTGAAAATTCCTGAAGTTGCAAGGATCATCACAGGAGGAGAAGTGATTTCCACGCGCATCCCAATAACTTTTCCTGAAGGGTGGACAATCAAGCAGATGGCTGAGAGATTGGATGCAAACGGTTTTTCAAAGAATGATTTTATTTCTATCGTTAATAATCCTAGTTCAGAACTTAAGGAGAAGTATAAATTTTTAGGCGAAATTCCGAAGGGAAAATCGCTAGAGGGTTATCTTTTTCCTGACACATATTATTTCTCCAAAGATGCCACCGCTCAGGATATTGTTGAAAAAATGTTGAAGAATTTTGATGTAAAAATTACTGAAAATATGCGCGATGATGTTTCGATGCAGAAAAAATCTCTTTATGATGTTGTGACAATGGCAAGTATCGTCGAAGGAGAAGTTAAAAATGATGATGACAGAAAGATTGTAGCTGGATTATTTTGGAACAGGCTTGAGAATGGAATGCCGCTGCAAAGCGATGCTACTTTGGAATATATTCTTGGCGACAATAAATTTCAACACTCTATCGCGGAAACAAAAATAGAATCTCCATACAACACTTATCAAAATAAAGGACTTCCGCCAGGACCAGTTTCTAATCCGGGCTTGAATTCTATTATTGCAGCAATTAACCCAGCTCAGACAGATTTTGTTTATTTTTTGACTGACCCAAAAACAGGAAATACTGCTTTTGCAAAAACTTTTGAACAGCACATAACAAATAAGGCAAAGTATGGGTTGTAGAAATTAGGATTTAGGTCGTAGGAAATACAAAAAATAGTAATTACTAAAATTACATAAAAATACTCTCACTTAAAAAGGATGCATAAAGCATCCTTGTTGCTTTGTTTAAGGTATAAAATACTTAAAATATTGATATTGTACATTATTAATAAGGGATAAATACAATTGTGGGTTTGTACTAAAAACCAATTCCTAGCTCCTAAATCCTGTTTTTGACATTTTGGCTTACCCAAGCTATGATATCAGAAGGTTAAAATGTTAATTTGGAGGGATATTTCATACTATTATGGGGGAAAAAATAAAAAGCTTTTGGCAAAACATATTTGGAAATTTTTTTGGCAATATCTCGAGGGATATTGGCATTGACTTAGGAACTGCTAATACATTAGTCTATGTTAAGGGAAAAGGGATTGTGATTAATGAACCTTCAGTAGTTGCAATTAATAAGCGTACTGGACAAGTTTTGGCAATTGGTAGAGATGCAAAGCGAATGGTTGGAAAAACTCCAGGACACATTGTGGCAACACGACCATTGGTAGATGGTGTGGTAAGTGATTTTGAAGTGACCACTCAAATGCTTAAATATTTTATTGAAAAGGTTAACAAGGATTCTTTCACATTTTCTCCTAAGCCAAGAGTTTTGATTGGAATTCCATCGCGAATAACTGAAGTTGAAAAAAAGGCAGTTATAGATGCTGCTATGAGCGCTGGAGCCAGGGAGGCATTTCTTATTGAAGAGCCAATGGCCGCTGCAATCGGAGCAAGGCTTCCAGTGACTGATGCTCGAGGGAATATGGTTGTTGACATTGGTGGCGGAACTTCTGAGATCGCAGTTATTTCCTTGGGAGGAATTGTGAGTGCGCGTTCTTTGCGAGTGGCGGGAGATGAAATGAATGAAGATATTATTCGTTATTGCAGAGATGAATTCAATTTGCTTATTGGTGAAAAAAGCGCAGAAGATGTCAAGATTGCAATTGGCAGTGCATATCCGCTTAAAGAACAAATGAAGGTTACGGTTCGCGGACGTGATCTTGTGAGTGGTTTGCCAAAAGAGGTTATTGTAAATGATGAGCAAATTAGAGAAGCAATTTCACGTTCAATTCGCATTATCGTGAATAATGTGAAAACAGTTATTGAGGAAACTCCACCAGAACTTCTTTCTGATATAATGCAACGAGGTATAATTTTGGCAGGTGGAGGAGGACTAATTAGAGGTCTTGATAAATTGGTCGCTAATCAGACGGAAATGCCAGTTCGAATGATGGAAGATCCGTTAACGGCAGTTGTGCGAGGAGTTGGAATTGTGCTTGAGGATCTCGAGAGTCTAAAAGATGTTCTTGTAGAAGATCAACGTGAGAAATCCTTCAAATAAAAAACAAGAAAGTAAGCACGTACTGCTTGTATGGCTATTTATTTTTTTGGCACGTTTTTGACCGAAAATCTTGGTCAAAAACTCTTGATTACTGTTGTAATCAACGGCCAAAAAAACAAACAGCCATACAAAACAGATAATATTAGAAAGGCAACAAATTTATACATCAAATCTTGTTTGGTGTTTGTATCTTGGTTATTGTATCTTTAGTTTATCTCAATTATGCAGCAATTTGCAAAAACCAAATTATTTAAAGTATTTTTTGTGGCAGCAATTTTTTTGCTGCTTATTTTTTTGAATCCCTATATTTTTTTTAACCCTTTTCGTAGTGTGGTAGGTGCTATCTTCTTGCCTTTTCAAAAGGTTTTTTATTCTGTATCTATTGGCATAGAAAGTGGAAGTGAATTTTTGGGATCAATCGGACAGCTTAAGAGTGAAAATGAAAAATTGTTTAAAAAAAATCAGGAATTGGTTGCAAAAAATGCAATGCTTAATGATATGCAAAACGAGAACATAAATTTGCGCGATCAACTAAGATTGCTTCCAAGAGATGAATATGATTTAGTCGCAGCAACAGTTGTGAGTCAGGATCCTCATAGTATGGGAAATTGGTTGGAGATTGATAGGGGGAGTAATGACGGTATTGTTAGTGGGATGTCTGTCATAGTCTCTGATAGTATTTTGATTGGAAGAATTCAGGAAGTTAACGCGAAGAGCTCAAAGGTTATGCTTATGACAAATTCAAAAAGCACTGTTAATGTGATGACCTCACAAAATAGTACAAGGGGTGTTGCGAAAGGAGAATATGGTTTGGGAATTATTTTCGATATGATTTTGCAGACTGATACTGTTGCGGTTGGGGATGATGTCGTTACCTCCGGAATTGGGGGAGAGATGCCGAGAGGGTTGTATATTGGATCAGTGCAGGAAGTTCACGCTTCGCCCGATCATTTATTTCAACAGGCTGTAATCGCGGCTCCACTTTCAGTTTCAAAATTGCAAACGGTTTTTGTTATTAAAAAAAGTAAATAATTTCAAATAAAAAATGAAGAAAAAAATTATTTATTTTCTGCTCTTATTTTGCGCAATTGTTTTGCAGACAAGTGTGCTACCTTTGATATCTCCCGTATATGTAACTGGAGATATATTGCTGATGCTAATCTTGGTAGGGTCTGTGTTGGATGGCTTCTTTGCATTTTTTTGGTGGGCAATTTTTGCCGGAATTATTTATGATCTCGCTAGTTATATGGCTGTTGGCGTTCATGCTCTTATTTTCCTTTTGGTTGTTTATTTCGTGAGTTTTTTTTCTAGACGTTTTTCTGTTGAGATCAGGGGTGTGGGTTTGGCGTTGTTTATGTTTTTTGTCGTTGTTGCAACCCTGGTTTCTCGAGGAATTATAGCCTTGTCGATTGCCTGGGATTTGCAAACACTCGATGGATATTTTAGAGAATTTGGCAGTTTGAAAATTATTGGTGTTCAAATTTTGTTTAATATATTTTTATTTTTCTTTTGCTTTTTTCTGCTTAAAAAAGTGAAAAAGTTTTTTGCAATTGAATAAAAATTATGTTCAGGAAAAGACAAAAAATACCAAAAAAATTCTCAGGAATGGAAATTGAAGACTATGTCCTTACTGCGACAGAAAAAGAAGCTTCAAGAATGGAAAGGCCGCTTGAAAAAAAATGGTTTGATTTTTTGTGGTGGTTTATTGTGGCATTCATTGTGATTTTGGGAATGAGGGTGTTTTTTTTAATTGTTATACGTGGTGCATATTATCAGGATGTTTCCAAGGGAAATAGTGTTAGATCGATTGTGATCAAGGCTCCGCGTGGGAGAATTTTTGATCGCGCTGGTGTGCCGCTGGTAAATAATGTGCCAAGTATTGATGCGGTGATAATCCCGGCAGATATTCCCAGGGACAGTGTGAAAACCAAGGAAATGGCTGAGGATGTTTCAAAAATTTTAAATCTCAATATTGAAGAAGTGTGGAGTGCACTTGAGAGCAATACTGCTTCAAAATCACTCAATCCTGTTTTATTGAAGGAGCATATTGAGCATAATCAAGCGCTGGCACTTCTCGAAAAGAGTAACGATCTTCCTGGTATTGGTATTGAAAAAACCGCAATCAGGGATTATACAGATGGTCCAATATTTTCTCATATTCTTGGCTATGAAGGAAAAATTGAAAAAAAAGAACTTGATCAAAATCAAGGTTATTTGCTTACTGATTATATTGGAAAGCAGGGAATTGAGAAATCTTATGAAAAATATTTGCGAGGAGTTCATGGCGCCGATCAAGCAGAAGTTGATTCGATGGGTAACACTAAACGGGAGGTTGGTATTATAAACCCAAAGCCCGGTAGTGATTTGATTATGAGTATAGACGCAGGACTTCAGAAAAAAATTTACGATAGCATTAATGGAATTTTGGAAAAAACAGGAACAAAGACTGCAGCTGCCGTGGCTATTGATCCACAAACCGGCCAAGTGTTGGCAATGGTTAATGTGCCAAGTTTTGATAATAATTTATTTGCCAACAAAATTTCTGGTAATCAATACGCAAGCTTGATAAATGATCCCAATAATCCACTTTTCGACAGGGCAATTTCTGGAGAATATCCGCCAGGCTCAACAATTAAACCTGCTATTGCCTCCGCAGCACTTTCCGAGGGTATCATTGATCCAAACACTGTTATTGATGGGCTTGGCGGAATGTTGCGAATAGGTAGTTATACTTTTGGAGATTGGAAAACTCATGGACCGAGTGATGTGCGCACAGCAATAGCGGAAAGTAATGACATATTTTTTTACACTATTGGTGGTGGCTATGGAAACATAGGGGGACTTGGAATGAGTCGAATGAAAAAATGGTATAACTTGTTTGGATTTGGTGAGCTTTCCGGCATTGATATAGGAGGAGAGGCGACTGGGCTTATTCCAGATGAGAAATGGAAATTGGATACAATAAAGGAAAAATGGTCAGTTGGAAATAGCTATCATGCAGCAATTGGTCAAGGATTCGTGACGGCAACTCCACTTCAGGTTGCAAATTATACGGCGGCAGTTGCCAACGGTGGAACGTTGTATAAACCTTATCTTGTTTCTCAAATAAAAAAAAGCAGTGGGGAGGATATTATTATTGAACCCGAGGTAATTCGCTCAAATTTTGTTTCTTCTGATGTTTTGAATGTTGTGCGCGAAGGAATGAGGCAAACCGTCTTGGCTGGGACAGCGCAAACACTTAAAGATATGCCAGTGGAAATTGCTGGAAAAACCGGTACGGCTGAATTTGGTAGTGAAGACAAAACTCACGCTTGGTTTATTTCTTTTGCTCCTTATAATAATCCTGAAATTGCTATGGCTGTTTTGGTGGAGGGTGGTGGAGAAGGTCATTCTAGTGCATTGCCTGTTACTAAAGAAGTCTATCAATGGTATTTTGGAGGCAGGCAATAGGCTTGACCCCGCACTAACTTTTCACAAACGCAAAGCGCCAATTTATAAAATAAAAAATCTATTTAAGTTAAAAGTGAAAAGTTAGTGCGGGGTTGACAAAATGGCTTAAAATAGCTATACTGTATCGGTTATGGTATAATCATAATATAGATCTTTGAGAGTATAATTTATCAAGTCAGTCAGGCAATCGCCCCGATTTATTGGGGAGGAAAGTCCGGACATTTCCTATGTAAATAGGAGCAAAGTAGCGGGTAACTCCCGTCCGTAGTGATGCGCGAGGTGCGAGCAGAGACGCCTTGATTTGAAAAAATCGGGCACCCTTCGGGGTGAGTCTTGATGGAAACATCAAGAGTGAAACGGCTAAATCCTTACTTAAATGCAAGACCGTACTCCGATGCAAAGCATCGGGAATATCTAATTTCTAATATCTAATTTCTAATAAATTTCTAATATTTAATTTCAAATGTCTAAAATTTTTATTCATTGGTTATTAAAAAATTGGGATTTTATTGGAAATTGGAAATTGGTTATTGGTAATTCTGACGCTTTGCGTCGGTTTGTGTCGCTCGATCCCAATGGCAACATTGGGATAAGATAAATGATTGTCCCAGACAGAATCCGGCTTATCGGTTGGCTTGATAAATTATAAGCTTAAAGACTTTGCAATTATTATTTTTGTAAAAAAATGAAAAAACGCAGCGAATTATTTTTTAGTGCAATTCAGGTTCCAATGGATGCTGCTATGTTATTGTTGGCAGCACTGAGTGCATTTGCGATCAGAAATATTCCAGAGATTATAGCGCTTAAGCCAAAGCTGTATAATTTTCCACTGGATAGTTATTTGAATATTATTTTAACAATAATTCCTTTGGCACTCCTTATTTACGCTGTGGAGGGATTGTATAATATTAAAGTTACTAGAAAGTTTTGGTATGAGGCAATGAAAGTTTTTTCAGCCACTTCTATTGTACTTGTTGTTATTATTGTCACAATATTTCTTAAGCGAGAATGGTTTTCATCTCGCTTTATAATTCTTGCTGGTTGGATTCTAACTGTTGTATATGTGACAATGGGCAGATATATCTTGCAAAAGATTCAAAGATATCTCTTGGAAACTAGGGGTATGGGTGTTCATAGACTTCTTTTGATCGGCAGAAACGGTAAAATGGATCAAATTTTAAAATTAATCAAACACAATGCATCCCTGGGATATAAAATTGTAGGGCATATTGAAACGGGAAGCATTAGAGCTATTCGTGAGATAAAAGCTGAAAAAGGTGTTGATGAGATTATTGTTTGCGATGCGTTGCTTACAGATGAAGAACAAGAAAAATTGATTGACTACTGTGCAATCAATAATGTTTCATATAAATTTATTCCAACGAAATTGCAGACTGCAAAGTTTGAAGCAGGAATTTTTAATGGCGAACCTATTATTGAAATCAAGCATACCCCTCTTGAAGGTTGGGGAAAAATATTAAAACGTACTTTTGATATAATCAGTTCAAGTATTTTAATTCTAATCCTTTCTCCGCTGATGCTGCTGGTTTCATTGCTTATAAAATTTGAATCACTTTTTGAAAACAGAAAAGGTGCACCTATTATTTATAAAAATGAACGCATTGGAAGCGATGGAAAGAAATTCAACGTGTTTAAGTTTCGATATATGAAATGGGAGTTTTGCACGGATCCTAATACAAAAGAAGGAAAGAAGGCGTTGGAATATGAAAAGGAATTAATTGAAAAATTGAGCATTAAAAAAGGTCCTCTTTATAAAATTAAAAATGATCCTCGCAAAACAAGGGTGGGTGCATTTATTGAAAGATATTCTATTGATGAACTGCCGCAATTTTTCAATGTACTGTTTGGGGATATGAGTTTGGTTGGTCCTCGTCCACATCAGGAAAGGGAAGTTGAAAAATATAATGAATATCACAGGCGTTTGCTCACCATCAAGCCGGGAGTAACGGGGATGGCGCAGGTTTCCGGCCGCTCTGATCTTGAGTTTGAAGATGAATATAAATTGGACGTGTTTTATATTGAAAATTGGTCACTTTGGCAGGATATCCAAATTTGCCTTAAGACAGCCTTAGTTTTGTTTAAAAAAAGGAAGAATTGACAAAAACTGTAAAATAGACTATAATTAGAGGTAGAGAGGATTAAAAGGAGAATGGTTTGGTCGACTGTTTTTCGCAATCTTTCTCGGTATTAACCAGTAATTAATGAAACACAATTATGACAGAAGTAAGACCCACAGACCAGGAATTTTTAGAGTTTGCTGTAAAAGCGCTCGTTGATAACCCTGGAGATGTAAAGGTTGAAAGAAAAATTGATGAAATGGGAGTTCTCATTACGTTGGATGTAAATCCTGCAGATATGGGAATGGTAATCGGCCGAGAAGGTCAGACCGCAAAAGCCCTTCGTACAATTTTGAGAGTTATTGGTGCTTAAGATCAACGAACCAGAAGGTTCTCTTCGCGGAGAGCGAACACCTAGACCAGAGGCTGCGCCAGTTGCGCCAGCTCCAGAAGTGAAAAAGAGTATTGATGACGTTCTTGGAGATATGAACATCTAATAGACTTTCAAATCTATATATAATAAAAACCTCGATGAAAGTCGAGGTTTTTATATTGCAAAAATTGTCATTCCGGACTTGATCCGGAATCTAGCATTTCACACGAGACTCTTTTCCACATTTCTTTTTCCGCAAAAGAAACCTGGAGGTTTGAAAGTCACCCAAAGGGTGATCAGCCTCTGGCTGAAAATACTGTGGCAAACTCATTTTGTCATTCCCGTGAAAACGGGAATCCAGGCCCGCATTTTGAACCTGGATCCCCAGTCAAGCTGAGGACGACACTGCTGTGTCGATTTCTTAACGCTTATCACTCGTTTTTTACCCACGTACTTCATATGGTGCAAAGGAATGCGGGATGCAAATACATTAGATATTACTCTAGATAAGTGTGTATTGATGAAATTAAATAGAGCGAACCGGTTATGACGACTGGTTTTTTTGATGCGCGAATAGGCTTGATAATTTCAGATTTTTTGTTTCCGATGATTGAAAACTTTTTGAATTTTTGGGATTTGAAAAACGCTGAAATTTCTTGATTGTCGATAGAATTCCAGTGATTATCCATTCCTGAAGTGGAAAATTGTGTGAGCAGGATTTTGTCTGCTAGTGGGATGATATATTTTAGCATTACTTTGAAATCCTTGCCTTTCTTAAAAGCGACAACGAAAGTGAATTTTTGTGAGGGATAAATTTTGGCAAGATTGCTGGTAAGAGCTTTCATTTTTTGCGGATTGTGCGCACCGTCGATGATCAATGCTTTGTCATTAATTTTGCGAATTTCTAATCTCCCAGTGACAGTGATATTTTCGAGCGCATTGCGCAAAGATTTTTCATTGACATCAAATTTGTCACGCGCTGATAATATTGAAAGGCAAGCGAGTGCGAGTGAACAGTTTTCAGCTTGATGAATTCCAATCAAGCCTAAATGGATATTTTTTAAAGATAGTTTTTTTTCTTTGTCATTCCGGGCTTGACCCGGAATCCAGCCGGACTTTATAGTTATATTGCTAACCGATGATTTTAATAAAGGCCGGATTCCCGTTTTCACGGGAATGACACAATGAAAATTAAAAACAGTTTCATTAGCGGTTGACGAAATGATGGAATAATTTTTCTTATTTAAAATGTTCAACTCCGCATTTTTTTTCTCGCACCTCGTCTTTATTGTATTGATGACTGATGACTGATGACTGATGACTGAATTCCTAGTTCCTATAATTCCAGCTTTTTCAGAAGCGATCTTGGAAATAGTGTTTCCGAGAATTTGAGTGTGATCCAATCCTAGTTTTGTGATGATGCAAATTTTGTTTTTACTGGTGACTGTGTTGGTCGCATCCAGTGTTCCGCCAAGCCCTGTTTCCATCACAGCGTAGCCCAGTTTTTCTTTGGCGAACATAAAAAAAGCGAGAGCAACATTTATTTCAAAAAAAGTTGGCATACCATATTTACATTTTTCCATTTTTAAAATAATTGGCAAAATTTGGTTGAAATATTTAAGAACCAGTTTTTCATTTGCCAACTGATTGTTGATTTGCATTCTTTCGCGGATATCAAAAACGTGAGGAGAAATAGAGAGTCCCACAGAAAATCCTTGGCTTTGCAATATGTGGCTAATAAGGTGTGCAGTCGAGCCTTTGCCAGAAGTCCCAGCTATGTGGATAACTCTGATTTTGTTTTGAGGATTTTTGAGTAATTTCATGAAATATTTAGCTCTTCTTAAACCAATATCTCCCATAAACAAAGCCTCCCTCGTTGGAATACGGGTTTGTATGAAGGCTTCAAATTGTGCCAATGTTGTAATTTTCATGTCCTGCTATCATAACGGTTCATTCATAAAAAGACAAATTTTAAATGTCGATGGAGTAAATTTTTTAAAAATATTTTCCAGCAAATACTATCATGCTCGATAGTGTGATAGTATTTGCCAATCATTACAAACGTCTTTGTGTATTGACTTATTTTGTTTTTGGTGTTAGTTTGGTTTCAATCGAAGGAAGGCTTGTTGATACGGTGTTTTGCGCGAATATCGTTCAGCATTAACCTGTCCTTTTGTTTTGCTCTAGGGTGGACCCCGCCATGTAACCCGAAACCCTGGAGCGAACCGAATGGGTGCGTGAGGGAGTCGCATTTTGTGCGACCATGGCGGGAATTCTTTAAAAATCCAAAAAATTGGAGAAAGGAGGCATCATGTCTGATGACAATCGGTATCCTGAATATGTGCAGATTGAATTTGAAAAATATTTCAAGCGTTTACAGGAAGAAATTGATTGGTCAATGGTGCTTCCGAAATTTTTTCGAAAAGATCAATTGAAAAAAGTTCAAGGCGCTGCCTATGCATGTTGTCCGTTTCACAAAGAAAGAACGGCCTCAATGCGCTTTCACTTTGCTTATCAAATTTTTCATTGCTTTGGATGCGGTGCTGCAGGAAGTCCATTTATTTTTATTGCAAAGATAAAAGGAGGATCTCTTGAAGCAATGCTATTTATTAAAAAGCACTTTCGGATTCCTTTGCCATTTTCCAGAAAACAATGGCGAGCAATAAAAACAGAAATGGCGATGAAAGAAACTTTAGGATTGAATTCCGATTTTCAAGTAATTGCTCTTGATGAATGGGAAGAATCCTATATGCTCGAGCATGAGGAAAGGGAAGAAATTGAAACTCGGAAATTTAATTTTGAGTTGTCTTGTGTTGATCCAACGGAAGCCTTTTTTGATTCGAGAGATGATTATTTTTTTCATCCCACTACTCAAATAAAGGAAATAAAAAAAGTTAATATTCAAAAAAAAGAAGAACAAGCCTTATTAGATGTGAGTGGGTTATGTTTGAAAAAACTTATAATCATAAGACATGGCATGTATGGTTTTGATGATCGCTTGAACGAACGGGGTCGTCAACAGATGGAAGAGTTATCAAAAAAAATAAATCCACTTTTGGAAGGTGAAGGTACGCTATTGATTTCTTCAACTGCACCTAGGGCATTAGACAGCGCGGATGTACTTGAAGAAAAGTTGTTTTTTGAACTGCGCGAAGATCTTGAGTTATTTTGGTCTGACAATAGTCATAATTGGGATATTGCAGCTGCCACAGAATTTATTCTTGAAAAAGGAAAAGATTATGAGGTGGTGGTTATCGTATCTCATCTGGAGTATTGCGAATATCTCCCATGGCGTTTTATGAAAAAGGTTTTTGGTGTAGATTTCCAAGGTTTTTCCATGAATAAGGGTGATGCTTGTCTGTGCGACCTAAAAGAAGAAACATTGATAAAACTGTAAAATTTGGCAGTCCTTGCATCGCAAGGACTGCTTTTTTCTTTTATTTTAGCCCTTTTTTATTTTAAAAAACCGTGGTAAAATGATAATAGTTATAAGATTGAGAAAGTTGCAAGTTATAAAGCAAGAGCTTGTGATTTTTGTGTTCCTAACTTTATAAACCTTAAGAACCTTACAACTTTACAAACTTTTATATGCGATTTGATATAATTACAATTTTTCCGAAGATTTTTGATAGCTATTTTGGCGAGTCAATTATTAAGCGTGCTAAGGAAAAGGATGCTGTTGAAATTAATGTGCATAATTTGCGAGATTATTCAACCAACAAACATCATAATGTTGATGACACACCATATGGTGGTGGCGCTGGAATGGTGATGCAAGTCGAGCCAATTTATCGAGCAGTGGCTGACATTCAGAAAGCCAATTTGAAAACCAGAACAATTTTGTTTTCTGCTAAGGGAAAGAGATACAAACAAAAAGATGCAAAAAGATTGTCCCAATATGACCAGCTTATTTTTGTTTGTGGAAGATATGAAGGTGTTGATGAAAGAGTGGCACAGTTTGTCGTTGATGAGGAAATTTCCATTGGAGACTTTGTGCTGACTGGCGGCGAAATTCCGGCAATGTTGGTGGTGGACTCTGTCACGAGATTGCTGCCAGGAGTTTTGGGTAATGATCAAAGCGCAGTTGAGGAATCGCACAGCGAAGAAGGCTATTTGGAATTTCCACAATATACTAAACCGGAAAAATTTTTAAAGTGGGAGGTGCCTAGCGTGCTGCTTAGTGGAAATCACAAGGAAATTGAAAGATGGCGAAAGGGAAACTCAAAGAATTTGAAATTTAAAATTTGAAATTCGAAATCAATTTTTAATAAATAAATTTTCAATGTTTTTAAAATTAAGACATTGGAATATTAGTATTTGATTAAAAATTTCAAATTAAAAATTAAAAATTTGATAGTCAAAATAAAAAGGTAAAACTTTATTATTTAGAGATGTTGAAATAAGTAGAATATTATATAGAAGCGACCAATATGCAAACAAAATTAGGAGATAGGACATTACTGATAGTTGTTTCGTCGTTGCTTGTTTTCGGGCTTATTATGATCGCAAGTGCTGGTGTGATTTATTCAGAGACCAGATTTGCTGATGAATATTATTTTTTCAAGCATCAATTGATTTACGGAGTTCTGCCGGGAATTTTCGCTTTGTATTTTTTTTCTAAACTTGACTATCATTTTTGGAAAAAAGTTGCCGTGCCATTATTTTTTCTTGCGGTTATCTTTTTAATTTTGGTTTTTGTCCCTGGTGTTGGGTCGCGAGTGTATGGCGCAAGTCGTTGGATTCAACTTGGTCCATTTTCTTTTCAACCTTCCGAAATGACAAAATTAGCAGTAATAATATATCTCGCTGCTTGGCTTGAAAGTCGTGGAATACAGAGAATTAAAGATGTTTTTGAGGGAATGTTGCCGTTTTTAGGAATAATAGGCTTGCTTGCTTTTTTGATTATGAAGCAACCAGACACTGGAACATTGGGTGTTATTATTCTCACTTCTTTTGCTATTTTTTTTATTGCTGGGGCTCGTCTTTCGCATCTTGCTTCAATGGGAGTTTTTGGGATGTTGGCGCTTTGGATTCTTGTTAAAATTGAACCATATCGATTTAATCGAATTTTGGCGTTTCTTGATCCGAGCGCTGATCCGCAAGGAATTGGTTATCAAATAAATCAAGCATTGTTAGCTGTTGGCAGTGGTGGTTTTTTCGGTGTTGGCCTTGGCCATTCCAGGCAAAAATTTAATTATTTGCCAGAGCCAGTCGGGGACAGTATTTTTGCAGTTTTGGGCGAAGAAATTGGGATGATGGGTGCGATGATTTTGATTGCGCTGTTTGTTGTTTTAGCAATGAGAGGAATAAAAATTGCTAAAAATGCCCCTGATATGTTCGGCAGACTTATGGCAACAGGAATTACATCTTGGATAATATTGCAGGCATTTATTAATATCAGCGCTAATATTGCACTGGTGCCACTTACGGGAATTCCGCTTCCATTTATTAGTTATGGCGGAACATCACTTGTATTCTTGATGTCAGCGGTTGGAATTTTGCTTAATATATCCAAACATTCAAATTTGAATAACTAGCAATTTATGCTGGATTTATTGCGCGTTTGTTGCTATACTGAGTATATAAATACAATTTTCAATTCACAATTTTCAATGCATAAATTTTCAAACATTTGGAAATTTGGTCATTGGAAATTGTTTAGAAATTGGAAATTAAAAATTAGAAATTATTTAAAAGTATGCGAATAGTATTAACTGGTGGAGGCACAGGAGGACATTTGACACCGCTTGTTGCAGTGGCTGATAAATTAAAATCCAAACTTGGTAGTGAAGCTGAGATTCTTTACATTGGTTCTGGAGCTGAAATGGAAAAAAAAATAATGTCTGAAGAGGGAATTCCAGCAAAATTTGTTGTTACTGGGAAAATGAGACGATATTTTTCTTTTCAAAATTTTGTTGATTTTTTTAAAGTCCCGATTGGTTTTGTGCAATCATTATGGATATTACTTCGTTTTATGCCGGATGCTATTTTTTCCAAAGGAGGTTATGTGGCAGTGCCGATTGTGCTGGCAGGTTGGATATATCGTATTCCGATTATGATTCACGAATCTGACAGTGCACCAGGAATTGCAAACCAATTTTTGTCTAAATTTGCCAACAGGATTGCGGTGGCATATCCAAGCGCTGGGGAATATTTTCCTAAGGAAAAAACAGCATTAGTTGGAAATCCAATACGTTTTCAAATAACCGAAGGTGATGCCAAAATATTGCGACAAGAAATTGGTTTTACCGAGTCGCGAAAAACACTTTTGATATTAGGTGGTTCACAGGGATCGCGTGTTATTAATGATGCAATTGTTAAAATCCTCCCGCAACTCCTGCAACATTTCCAGATTGTTCATCAAACCGGACAAGAACATTATGATGATGTTTTGCGTGAAGCCGCTTTCGTTGGTGTTAAAGCTGGGCACAATGGATATTATGCTGTGCCGTTTATGAATGCCAATAAACTTCGAGATGCTTTTGCTTTAAGCGATTTGGTTATCAGCAGAGCTGGTGCAACATTTATCACGGAAATAGCAGCAAATGGAAAGCCGGCAATCTTAATTCCAATTTCTGAAAGTGCAAATGATCATCAGCGTATGAATGCTTATGCGCTTGCGCAAATTGGAGCGGCGCTTGTGTTGGAAGAGGCAAATCTTGGCGAACACATTTTACTTGAAAAGATAAATTATATTTTAAATGATAATGAATTGCAGCAAAATATGGTTGAGAAAATTAAAACTTTTTATCACCCAACCGCTGCAGATGTCATTGCTAATGGTATTATTGAAATTGCTCGCTTATAAGCGAGCACACAGATGAATGCGGATTTGAAACTGATGTACACGGATAACGAAGTTGAAAAGTGTAGCCCGTTTAATTTCTGGATTATCTGTGATCTGTAAAAATCTGTATTTAATCAGTATTTAATCCGTCTAAATCAGTTTTTAAATATATGGAAATTAAAGATATTAAAAAAGCTTATTTTATCGGTATTAAGGGTGCAGGTATGACTGCTGTGGCTCAAATTTTGCAAAGCAGAAATATTGAAATTTCCGGCTCCGATACGGGCGAGGTTTTTTATACTGATGCGATATTAAAACGTTTGAAAATCCCATACTACGAGGAATTTATAGCGCGGCATATTCCAAGCAATGTTGATGTTGTTATTTATTCCACTGCTTACAACGAAGGAAATAATGTTGAAATGGCTGAGGCTAAAAAGATGGGTGTTTTGATGCTGAGTTATCCTGAAATTTTGGGACTTTTGTTTGCTGAAAAACTGGGCATTGCAGTTTGCGGAACACACGGAAAAACAACCACCTCAGCTATGCTTGCCAGTGCTCTTGCCCAAGCAGAATTGGAGCCCAGTGCAATTGTTGGAAGCAATGTTATTTCGTGGGAGGGAAGCGCGCTTTCGGGTAGTGGAGAATATTTTGTGGCTGAAGCTGATGAATATCAAAACAAACTTCGTTTTTATCAGCCGTGGTCCGTGATTCTTACAAGCGTTGATTGGGATCATCCAGATTTTTTTCCAGATTTTATTTCCTATAAAAAAGTGTTTCAGGATTTTGTGAAAAAAATTCCCAAAACAGGTTTTTTGGTGGTTTGGGGGGATAGTAGTGACACTTTGGAAGTTGCCGACAGTGCAAATTGTAATTTGCTTACCTATGGATTTGGGGAAGATAATGACTATAGAATAATAAACAACAGACAACAAACAACAGACAACAAAGTCATACAGAGATTTGAAGTTGAATATGATGGAAAAAATTTGGGAGAATTTAGTTCGCCACTTTCCGGTAAACACAATATTTTAAACGCCGCTTCTGTTATTGCACTTTCTCATAAAATGGGATTGGATTTGGAAAAAATAAAAAAATCCCTGAATGAATTTGAGGGAACCACGAGACGTTTTGAATATATTGGAAAATACAAAGAAGCATTGCTTATCGATGATTATGCTCATCATCCAGATGAAATCAAAGCAACGCTTGCTGGCGCCAAAGATCGCTTTGAAGGAAAAAGAATCTGGACAGTTTTTCATCCGCACACTTTTTCTAGAACAAAAGCTTTGCTTCAAGACTTTGCTCAAAGTTTTGATAACACTGAGCGTGTTATTATTATTGATACGTATGGAAGCGCGCGCGAAACCGGTGGGGAGGCCACTTCTGAAGATCTGGTAAAATTGATTAATAAATATAATTATGACAAAGCCGAATATATTCCAAGTATAGAAGAGGCTACGCAGTATCTGAAAGAAAAGTCAGGAGAATATGATGTGCTTATTACTATGGGTGCAGGAGATGTTTGGAGGGTTGGACAAGCACTTAAAGAATAAATTTAAAATTGCTTTTATCTTGGAAAATGTTAAAATTGAATTATCAGCGTGTGTCATCCCGCACTTGATGCGGGATCCAGTCAGTCTCACAAGTTAGGCATAGTTCTGGATTCCCGTTTTCACGGGAATGACAATAACGTTAATTTTTTTAAAAATTCATTATTCAGAAAAATTAAAACATTTTAAATAAATTTTGAATTTATGCAGCAAAAAATAATAATGTACACAGATGGTGGTTCAAGAGGAAATCCCGGACCAGCGGCAGTTGGTGTGTACATTGAAACTTTGAATAAAAAAATTGGTGAGTGTATTGGAAACAGAACAAATAATGACGCCGAATACGAGGCTTTGATTTTAGGCTTGCAAAAAGCTAAGATATTTTTAGGCAAAGATAAAGCTAAGAAAACCGAGGTGGAATGCTTTTTGGATAGTGAACTGGTTGTAAAACAACTGAATCACGAGTATAAACTTAAGGAACCACGCATACAGCAATATTTTATTGAAATTTGGAATTTGATGTTGGAATACAGCAAGGTTACTTTTGTGCATATTCCGCGGGAGAAAAATAAGATTGCAGATGCACTTGTTAATGAGGCGTTGGATAATCAATGCAAACAAAATTCACTGTTATAATCCTTGTGTCATTCCCGTGAAAACAGCCTGCCCGCCTTTGGAGGGGGAATCCAGGTTACGTGTTTATTTATTAAGTCGTTGATATAAAGCGGGGCTGGATTCCCAATCAAGTTGGGAATGACAATATTATAAAGAATTAAATCAAAAAATAGCTTATGTCTAAAATAAAAAAATATTCAATTTGGATTATAATTCTAGCTGCAGTTGTTGGCAGCATCTTTTGGTATGTGAAAAGCAAAAAACCCGTCACGACTTATACGACTGCTGAAGCGACAAAAGGAAATCTCGCGCAAACAGTTTCGGTGACTGGGGATTTGGTGGCAAAAGATGAAATTACTCTTAATTTTGAATTAGGCGGAAGGGTGAGTAGGGTTTTTGTTAAAGAAAGTGATCAGGTTGCAGCGGGAGACAAGATTGCAACACTGACGGACGCGACACTTCAAAAGCAGGTTGATCAGGCAAAAGCCGGTCTTGATCAAGCAATTGCAACATCTGGTTCTAATAGCGATACTTTGCGCGAAGCAAAAGTAAGTCTTGATAATGCCGAGGATTCACTGGATCAAACAAAAAAATTAAATGATGAAACGGTTGCTTCTGCAGAGCAGACAGTTGAAAATGCACAAAAAGCTTATGACGATACGTTGGATTTTTATAATAGCAATGTTTCAAAACAAAACAAGATTACGCTTACAAATGCTGAAAATGCACTTGCAAGTGCCAAGCAAGCGCTGAAAACTTCCAAAGAACAAACAGACCTTTCTGAAATTTCAGCGGACAATGCTGTTTCCAGTGCTAAGGCCAGAGTTAAAACAGTTGAATCTGATTTTGCCAGAAATGCCAGAAATGCTCAAGTTGCCGCAGCTCAAGCCGTATATGATATGGCTGTTCTTAATTTGAACAGAGCAACTCTTATTTCCCCGGTAAATGGAATTATTACTGAGGTTAACAATAAGCCGGGTGAAATTCTTGGAACTGGTGTGATTAAGGAAACATTTTCACGTGTAATGTCACTTGATATGATTATTCAATCACAGGTTCCTGAGTCGGATATTGTAAAGGTAAAACTTGGCCAACATGCTAGCGTCACTTTTGATGCGCTTACGCCAGAGGATATTTTTGATGCAGAAATTATTGAAATAAATCCAGCTTCAACAAATGTACAAGGGGTTGTTTATTATAATATTAAGCTTAAACTCAACACTCTTGATATTAGGGTGAAACCTGGAATGAGCTTGAATGTTGACATCAGAACTGCTGAAAAAAATGAGGTCATTATGATTCCAAGCCGCGCAATCAAAATTGAAGAAAATAAAAAGTATGTGGAAATTTTGAAAGTTGATGGAATTACCACGGAAAAAGTTTTTATTGAAACTGGATTAGAAGGGGATGATGGAATGATAGAGGCGAAATCGGGACTTAAAGGTGGAGAGAAGGTCGTGACATTTCAAGTGATGAAGTAGCGGAATTGTCATTCCCGTGAAAACGGGAATCCAGGTTATGTATTGATTTGTGTGATAAAATTTGTTTCCACATTTCTTTTTCCGCAAAAGAAACCTGGAGGAAAGAAAACTCGCACCGGATGAAGATACTGTGGCAAAAACTTCGTTCTTCGCTAAAATTTACACTGCGTGCCTTCGCTTGCTAGCGGGCACTACGTTTCAAAATTTTTTAACGCTCATCACTCGTTTTTTGCCTACGTACTTCATATGGTGCAAATGGAATGCAGATACAAGAAATACTTTGAAAATTTTTATATAAAAAAGCCCGCGTATGTTAACTGTGAAAGATTTCACAATTAATTTCCGCGGGGTTCTGAGCTGGGTAAAAAATATTGAATTCTATTTAAGGAAAATATGTTATCGATGCAACCATCGCTGCTTCAGTTGCGATTTCAGAGTCGCTCCTGTCCTCAGCCCGGCAACCTTTTTGCAAGAAAATAATTGATCCATCATCTTTTATTTCCTTGATTGTATATTCGGGTGAAGTTATTTTTTCTCCTGAGAGCAGGTTGAAGGATTTTATACCGCTTCCGTTGTGTGTTTTTTGAATAATCTCCCGTATCATTTCTAATTGCATGTTTCCTCCTTGGCTTCTTTGAGCCATTTGTGATATTTGACTGCTAACGAACTGTAATATTCTATTATACTCCAAAATAGCCAAAAAGTCAAGCACGCGCTAAGGCGCGAGTAAAAAGCTTTTAAAGTTTGTAAAGTTCATAAAGTAAATAAGATATGAAATTGATAGAAGTTGAAAATTTGGTTAAAACTTACGACAGTGAAGGCGTGCAGACTCAGGCAATGAGGGGTCTGACTTTTACGATTGAAAAAGGGGAATTCGTTTCCATTATGGGACCAAGTGGTTCTGGCAAATCAACTTTGATGCAGATTTTAGGGATGTTAGATCGGCCTTCTGAGGGGGTGTATCTTTTTGAGGGAAAGGACATAAACTCTTATTCTGATGATGAATTGTCAAAACTTCGAAATAAAAAAATTGGTTTTGTTTTTCAATCTTTTAATTTGCTTCCGCGCACTACAGTATATGAAAACACGGAGCTTCCACTTCTTTACGATGAAGATCATTTGGAAGTGCATAATGAGGAAAAAATAAACAAAGCCCTTGAGGCTGTTGGAATGAGTCATCGCACGCAATATCTTTCTAATCAGCTTTCTGGCGGCGAAAAGCAGCGTGTGGCCATTGCGCGCGCTCTTGTTAATGACCCAGAGGTTATTTTTGCTGATGAACCAACGGGAAATCTGGATTCAAAATCAGGACTTGCTGTGATGAGAATTTTGCAAAAACTCAACAATGAAGGACACACTGTTATTTTGGTCACTCATGAAACTTATACCGCGCAGCATGCTAAACGTATCTTGAATATGAAAGACGGAATGGTTGTTTCTGACGAATTGGTGAAGGATCGCTTAATTGCAGATGGGGAAGGAGAACTTTTAAAGTAATTTCCAATAACCAATTTCCAATTTCCAATAAATTCGCCATCCGGCGAAATTGCAATACAGTGAAGTTGTTTTTATTTTGGTTTGAAAATTTAAAGAATTAAAAATTGATTGAAAATTGAAAATTGTGAATTGAAAATTATAAATTTGATAAAACGCACAAATCTCTAAAATTACATGAAGCTTTCTAGCCCGATTAAAATATCTTATAAAAACCTGATGGCGGCCAAGTTCCGCTCGTTTTTGACGATTCTGGGGATTATTATTGGAATTGCTTCGGTGATTATCGTGATGGCAATCGGTGCAAGCGCTCAACAACTCATTATTGCGCAGGTTTCAGGTGTTGGTTCGAATCTCGTTGGGGTTTTGCCGGGGGCTTCGGATGAAAAAGGTCCGCCAGCATCTGCGCTTGGGATTGTGACGACAACACTAAAACAACCTGATCTGGATGCTGTTTTGCTGAAAAAAAATGTGCCAAACGCTGTAGCAGCTTCTGGATATGTCAGTGGAATAGGAACGGCAAGGTATAAAAATAATTCTAGGCAGAATAATTTTCAAGGTGTTTCCGCGGATTTTATTAATGTGGAAAAAAACGATTTGGGATCTGGAAGATTTTTTACTAGTGAAGAAAATTCAGGTCTAGCTCGTGTGGCAGTTTTGGGTGCAACTACGGCGAAAGAACTTTTTGAAACTGAGGATCCGATTGGAAAAATGTTTTCTCTTAAAGATGTGAATTTTACAGTGATTGGTGTTTTGGCGCCAAAGGGTGGATCGGCAGTTTCTAATCCTGATGAGTTGGTGTATATGCCATTGCTTACTGCACAAAAAATTCTGCTTGGAATCGACTATCTTAATTTTATGCGTGTTAAGATTGATAATCCTGAAAACATAACTCGCGCAGTTGCAGATATAAAATATACCATCAGGGTTCAGCATAGAATAAAAAATCCAAGCGATGATGATTTTTCAGTGCGGGATACTGCACAGGCACTTAATGTGATCACAAACATAACCAATGTTCTTAAATATTTTTTAGCTGGAATCGCGGCAATTTCTTTGTTGGTTGGAGGGGTTGGTATTATGAATATTATGCTAATTTCAGTTACACAACGTATTCGCGAGGTTGGTCTTAGAAAAGCTGTTGGTGCACGTAATCGTCATATTATCACACAGTTTTTGATTGAATCTGTTTTTATTACTTTGGTTGGTGGCATAATCGGAATTATTTTTGGAATTTTAATATCACTTTTAGCAGCAGTAATTATTAATGCCTTGGGATATGATTGGGAATTTTTGATTTCATTTAGTTCGATTATAATTGCAACGTTGGTTTCAGTGCTGATAGGATTGTTATTTGGACTTTATCCTGCAAAAAAAGCAGCCAAGATTTCACCAATGGAAGCATTGAGATATGAGTAATAGTTTGTAAAGTTTATAAAGTTCATAAAGTTTGTAAGGTTCATAAAGTTTGTAATGTTTGTAAAGTTCATAAAGTTCATAAAGTTTGTAAAGTTTGTAAAGTTTGTAAGGTTCATAAAGTAAAATGAGAAGATTAATATTATCAATTAGGCTTGCATTGCATAATCTGACGAATAATGTCGGCAGGACTGTTTTAACATTGGTTGGAATTGTGATTGGGATTATGTCGGTGATAGTGGTTTCTTCTAGTGGACAAGGATTGAAAAATTATGTGCTTGGCCAATTTGATAGCTTTGGAACTGATGTGATTCAAATTGAAACCAAGGTTCCGGCAACAGGAAAAACTTCTGCGGCAAATGCACAAGGTCAGGCAACTGGAATTCAAATAACCACCCTAAAGATTTCAGACGGGGAAGCATTAGCGAAAATTCCTAATGTGGCAAGTTTTGCTGCGGGGACAATAGGTCAAGAGTTGGTTAGTCACAAGGATGAAAATAAAAGGGTTATGCTTTTTGGTGTGGGTGCAAGTTATCCTGAAGTGGATAGTGCGGTCAAAGTTCAGGAGGGAATTTTTTATGATCAGTCGACAGATGATAGCTTGGGGCAGGTCGCAGTTATTGGTCCTGATATCAAGGAAACTCTTTTTGGCACTGAGGATGCTATTGGAAAATCAATCAAAATTAAAAATATGGATTTTCGTGTGATTGGCGTTTTGGAAAAAAGAGGAGCTGTCACGTTTTTTAATTACGACGAACTTATTTATATTCCAGTACAAACTTTGCAAAAGAAAATTTTAGGTATCGATTATGTGCGTTTTATTACGGTTAAAGTTAAGGATCAAAGCCTCATTGAAGTAACAGTGGCAGATATTAATGACACACTTAAGCGAATTCATCGTACGTATAAACCCGAGCAAGAGGATTATTCAATCACAACTATTCAAGAGGCGCAAAAAATTGTAGAGGATGTTTTTGGAACAATTAATATTTTGCTGCTTGCTCTCACTTCCATTTCTTTGATTGTGGGTGGAGTGGGGATTATGAATGTGATGTATGTGGCTGTATCCGAGCGAACATTTGAAATAGGCCTTAGGAAGGCAGTGGGTGCAAAGGAGAATGATATTCGCAATCAGTTTTTGTTTGAAGCTGTTTTCCTTACGATTGCCGGCGGAATGGTGGGGGTGGTGTTGGGATATGCTATTTCACTTGCTTTTTCTTATATTATCAGTTTGCTTGGCTATACGCTTAATTTTTCCCTTACTTTAAATTCTATTTTAATAGCAGTTGGTTTTTCAGCTGCCACCGGAATCATTTTTGGATATTATCCAGCTTATAAGGCATCAAAACTTTCACCAATGGAGGCGCTTCGAAAGGAATAGGTAATTAGGTGCTAGGTATTAGGTGTTAGGAAATGCGAAATACGTAGTTTGAAATTTGTTAAAACCTAATATCTATAACCTAGAACCTAGCAGAATACTACACAATATTTTCTACAACCTCGCAAGTTGTAGATTTTATGCTGTTATGGTAACATATAAGGACAAATTAATCTGTAAAAAACAGGTTTATTCTGGTCATATTAATGTCAGGATTAAATATAATAATTAAATAATGATAAGTTGTTTCTCCAAGAGAGACTCAAATCTTATTTAACAAGGTAGATGCATCAAGATAAAAAAAGAGAAGAACGTCAGCAAAAGGAAGAATTTGAACAACTTCAGCAAGAAGAATCTTTTGAGCAAGAAGAAGTTCAACAAAGCACACAAGATGAAAATATTGAGGAAAAAGAAAAATTGCAACCAATTGAAAACGAAATGGAGCGTGCAAAAAAGAGAAGACGAGAGGTTGTTTTTGAAATGGCATTATTTTTTGTGCTAGGCGTTCTCCTTGGGGTTACAATGAAAACAGAAGCGATAAAAAAAATTACAATTGGTTTCAATGATTATCAAATAAGTAAACCACTGGAGAGTTATAACATTGCTGATTTGAAGAAAAAGCTTGATGATCAAATTGCAGAGCAGCAGCAGATGCAACTGGAGAGTCAAAATCAGCCGCAACAATAAAATCACAAAAAGACATAATCAGTAACTTGTAACTAATCACTAAAACAATATGGAAGAAGAAAAAAAGGAAATCAACAATGCTTCTATAGGGGAGGTTGTTGAGGAAAAAGAAGTTGAAGAAACAGAAGAAGAAAAAAAGGATAAAAAAATTAAAAATTTGATTTCAGCAGTGATTTTGCTTGCCGGTTTGTTTGGAGGTAGCTTGTTTGTGGATGCAATTCAAATGGCGAGAGGTGGTGGTTTCTCTCAGCGCGTACTTAACGAGGCAGATGTTTTTGCAACAAATGGAAAAACTTGGGTTGCTTTGTGAAAGTCCAAGTGATTTCTGATGACACCTGCGAAGCTTGTGCTCCAGATGAGGTGCTTGTTGGTCTTAAGCAGGCATTGCCAACAATGCAAAATGAAAAAATAGATGCAAATTCGGCTCAGGGTCAAAAACTTATTACTGAGTTTAAAATCAAAACAATTCCAGCTTTTGTTTTTTCTAAGGAAATTGAAAAGACTGAATTATTTGCAAAGGCGCAGCCATTTTTGGATAAGCAAAATAGTGGGTATGCGATAAAATCAGCAGAGGCTGGATTTCCAGTTGGAAAATATGTTTCAGCCCCACAGATTTCAGATAAAGACATTTCTTTTGGCTCAAGTGATGCAAAAGTGAAGGTTGTTACTTTTGGTAATTTTCAAAATCCAGAGGACAAGCAGCTTTATCAGACGGTGATTGCTCCAATGCTTAAAGATTATGGTGAAAAAATTCAATTTTCTTTCAAAAACTATCTTCCACCAACATCTGCTCAGGCAATGAGCGCCGCGCTGGCTGGGTTATGTGCCAACGAACAAGGAAAATTTTTGGAATATGCTGACAAGCTTTTTGCAACGCAAGCTGTTTGGGGAAAAGCTAAGGATGCAGCTCCTTTACTAAAAACATATGCGAATACTGTTGGGTTGAATGCTGCTGATTTTGGAAAATGTCTTGATAGTAAAAAATATCAGGATTCCATAACTGCGACTCTTACTGATGGTCAGAGTTTTGGCATCGCTGCAACTCCGGCAATATTCATTGATAATGAGCTTGAAATAGGCGCTGTAAAATACGAAGATATTAAAAAGAATATTGATCAACAACTTGAGAAATAATGCAACCAATCGTATCTTCTTGGTTGAATATTTTGTTAGCTACATAGATTTCAAAAAAACTCACGCACACATTTAATTATGGCGTGGGTTTTTTGAAAATTTAATGACTGTGTATAAGTTGGCAGGTATCTTTTCGTTGCATAACTTTTCATATTGATGTATAATATTTGCATAGGGGGTTTTCTTTTGATATTTGGTCTTATGATGATTAGATACATCATAATCGCTTGTGTTGTTACGTTTTATTTTAAAAAAAATATAACAGAGGCGGTCAAAATTTTTCGCAGCAGCAAAACTTATAGCTCGCTTATTATTGGCGCTGAAAATTTTGTTAGTTTAATTGCTGAAAAAAGGGTTTGGTTTGTATTGCCAAACAAATTAATAATGTAAAACTCATTTGATTTTTTCTGATGGGTTTTTTAAATTTTAAAAAAAAATAAAATGAAAAAAAATCAAAAGTTTGGTTTTATTGCAATACTCGTACTGCTAGCGAGTTTTGCATCAAGTGCCTCAGCCACCTATAGTCTGCCAGCTGATCGCAGTGTAACTTGGCAGGGTAATGTGGGTGTTTCGGGGGATATTCCAAATAGAACTACCGTGTGCAAAACGCTGAGTCCTTCTGGGGGCGACGATGCGGCTGCCATTCAAAGTGCGATTACTGCCTGTCCAGCGGAACAAGTTGTCAAATTGAATGCGGGAACATTTATCGTAAAGAGTCAAATAAAGTTGAAATCTAAAATTACCCTAAAAGGAGAAGGTATGGGTAAAACTATTATCAAAGGTGCTGCTGGTATGACTGGTAAATCCGTCCTAACTATTGGAACTGGATGGTCATTTGGAACACCATTTAATATAAAAAGTGGCCTGTCAAAAGGCTCGGTTGTCATAACTGTTGCAGCTCCCCATAATTGGGTTGTTGGCGATGTCATAGTTGTTGATCAATTAAATAATCCATTGGGTGATCCTCCTGTGACAAATGTTGGTAATGGACCGAGTGTTCCAAATTGGACAGGAAGATCTGGAGGAACTCGTTCGCTAGGACAGATGATAAAAGTCACAAAGGTTCCGACTACAACCTCTGCAGAATTGGAAATTCCTCTGTATTGGAATTATAATTCTAGCCTGTCCCCACAGGCGACCAAAATCAGTGGCTTAATTCAGAAGGCTGGTGTGGAGGATTTGACGGTTGATAATAATGATAGTGCAAACATTGGTCAAACTGATGCTAGTGGAGGAACAATAACGATCAATGCGGCTGAAAACTCTTGGCTTTATCGAGTTGAAGGTATAAAATCCTGGGAGTCATTGCTTAGAATTCAAGCTGCTTATCGTAACACCATCAGAAGTTGCAAGTTTCATGAGGTGTCTTCCAATACTTACATAGCCGAAACTAAACAGCGTGGCTATGGAGTAACTTGGTATTATTTTGCTTCTGGTAATTTGTTTGAGAATAATCAGTTATATCATTTTGGAGGCAATTTCTTCACAAGCGGGCAATTTTCGGGCAATGTGGTTGCTTATAACTCGATAAAAAATTCAGTTATAGATCCAACCTCTGCAAATTTTACGCGGCAAATGTTACTCAATCATGGCGCTCATGCAATGATGAATTTGTATGAAAGTAATGATATGGATGCCAGAATTGCATCGGATTTTTATTGGGGCACATCTAGTCATAATACTTTTTTTCGCAACCGAGTCAAAAACGTGGCTGGAAAAACGGGTGGTGTTTGGCTGGTTGATTTGATAAAAAATTCATATTATTTCAATTTTGTTGGAAATGTTTTAGGGGTCGTGGGGGTAGAAACTGCTTATGAACAGGATGGCGTGACACTTACGGGCAAAAAATCAGTTTATCGTTTTGGTTATGAGCAGGATGGCGACGGCAGTCCTACGGGAAATGATTCAAAAGTAAGGCAGGTTACTCTTCGTCATGCAAATTGGAGCAGTATCACTGATCCTGTTGGTCCACTTAAGGGGGCTGCTGGAATTATGTGGAATGGCAGTGATGATCGCACTTTGCCGACATCTTTCTATTTGACAGCTAAACCAACTTGGTGGGGAAATGGTGCTTGGCCAGCAATTGGTCCTGATCTTAATCCAATGACTAATGATATTCCGGCTATATCATTAAATACTACTCCAATAACTCCAACAACTCCAACCATCCCAACAACTCCAACTCCAACCCCAACTTCTGTTGGTTGTAATACTCTTACTTTTGTTTCTGGATTTACAAATCCTGTTTCTGTTGACGCTAATGTTACTTATAATATGAGTTGTGATTATGGACTCGGAAATATAAATTCAATCAAGGCGAATAATGATTTGGGCAGTTGCTCATTTGCGGGATTTGTGGGAACGGCGGCAACCTTCACTTGCAATGCTGGCATCGCTGGAACTCGCGTTAATACTTGTTCTCTAATTTCTGGAACTACAGCCAACACGTGCGCACAAACAAACCAGATCAATACTGTGGCAGTTGGCAGTGCTCCTGTCGCTGTTACATATTCCTTAGTAAATTTTACAAATCTTAACAGTGATTGGCTTAAGACTGTAACTTCTCCTGCAGATGTGAACCAGGATGGAAATGTAAATGCTAGAGACTTGGGAATTATGATGAGTAATTGGAAATAATTTTTCCATAATTAGCAATACAATTTTTTGAAAAAATAAATATGAATAATGAAAAAAAACAGCGACCAATCGACAATTTAACCAGTGAGTCATATGGCTGGCTAAAAAAAAGTTGGACAATTGTTAAAAAAAATGATCTTCGTTGGTGGCAAACAGCTTTCATTCTTGCATTTTTTGCAGGCCTGTTTATCGCAATTGTTGTGGCCACAAGGTTGCAGATACAAACCAGCTCTGTGGCTAGTGGTGAGCAAGCAACACTTTCACTATATCCGGCAAACGCATCGGTTGTTGTTGGAGAATCTTTCAGTTCTGATATTATGTTGGACACAATGGGAAGTAATGTGGTGGCAGCAATGGCTGTTGTTTATTATAATCCTGATATTTTTGAGCTAACTAATTATAGTACTTCGAATTCAATCTTTGCTGCGGGTAATGCTTGTGTATATAATGGTAAGCCATGTCAAATTATTAATAATGATCCATCCAGCGGAAAAATTGTTATAACCTTGGCAAAACCGAGACCAGGGGTAAATGCTGCTTCGGGTAAAATTGCTACACTGAATTTCAAGGCACTTAAAGCAATTTCAGCTTCTACTATAAAAATTAATTTCACTTCAGTTGGAGAATATGCTGATTCAAATGTAATTTTGGATGATGGTAAGGGAACGGATATATTAGCATCAGTAGCAAGCACAACCATAGCTGTTGCATCCCCATTAGTAACTTGTACAAGTTTTTCATATTCTGATTGGGGAGTGTGCTCTTCTAGTGGAATTCAATCTCGCACTATTGTGTTGGGTGGTCCTGCTGGATGCACTGGTGGAAGCCCTGTTTTGACACAGTCGTGTTCTTACGTTGAACTGACAACCACTGCCAATACCTGCACCAGTTTTGTATATTCAACTTGGAGTAAGTGTGTGTCTGGTTTTAAAACACGCTCTATTAAAAGTAGCCTTCCTGTAGGTTGCACCGGTGGCAATCCTTCGCTGACTATTGCTTGTCCAATAAAAAACGTTAGAAAATAGTTTTTAATGAATTTTTCTTATGAAATGTTTTTATGCTACCAAAAAAGCTTTTACGCTCATTGAGCTTTTGATTGCTATTGCAATTATTGGTATTTTAGCCTCGGTTGTTTTAGTTAGCACAAGCGATGCCCGCAAAAAAGCTAAGGATGTTTCAATTATACAATCCACCTATTCAATGATGTCGGCAGCGAATATTGATGGCGTGGGTGGTAACTATTCTCCCTGGTTTGCTGGTAGTGATCCGATCCCGGCTAATCGTGGAAATATTAATTCTGTTGCTGATTGTGATTTGTACTTCAATTTGGCATATCAGGCGACAGCAAAGGCGGCATGCAAAAAAATTATAACTGATATAAATGGTTCTGTCGCAAGACCACTATGGGTGGGTTCGTGGGAAACTCCAACTTTCGGAAAATATTATTCAATCGTGGCTTGGCTTCCAAGCGCTGGAAAATATTATTGCATAGGATCAAATGAAAAAAATTCAAAAGAAACAGTTGCTGATGGTAGTGGATGTGGTGGCATAGCTAATAAATGGCTATGTCCTGGCTGCCCAGGCGCACTTAAAGCTACTGATGGCAAATAGTTTTTTTTGATTATTTTTTGTAGTTTTGCCTTTAGAATAAAATATGAAATTTTTTTATGTTACTAAAAAAGCTTTTACGCTTATTGAATTATTGATTGTTATTGCAATCATAGGTATTTTAGCCTCGGTTGTTTTAGTTAGCACAAGCGATGCTCGCAAAAAGGCGAAAGATGCATCTATTTTAAGTTCCGTTCGCTCACTTTATGCTGCAGCGCAGGTTGATTCTTTGGCAGCTGGTAATTATTTAAATTGGTACACAATAAATAATCCAACTAGTAATGCTTGTTCAGTTACAACCGAGGCTCAATGCGACAATTATTTTGGTAGCACATCAAATCCAGCCTCGGCAAGGGCTGCTTGTAAATCTATAGTTAGAAATTCTGGCTTTGATGGAACTCAGCTTGGTGGAGCTCTGTGTATATGGTCTCAGAAAGTGCCATTTAGTATTTATACTGATATTCAAATAGGGGCGTGGCTACCAGCGAAAGATCGCTATTATTGCATTGGGTCTAATGGACAAACTTCAATGACTGAAACAAAGGATGGTCACGGTTGCAGTGCGGTTCAGCACTGGAGATGTCCTGGCTGCGCGTATGACCCCACTTCGGCGCTTTGATCTCGCTAAGTTTTTGTTGTGTTTTTTTGTGTTCTTGACAGGCTTCATCTGAATTGTTAAGATATTCTTATCTTTATGCAAAAACAACTCCAAAAATTTTATACATTTAGCTTCTTTTGGTTTACTGGCCGCCAAGGTCTGTTTGTTTTTGCGAATAATGAATAAATAAAAAAATTCATTGACCGCAGACATAAGCTGACCTTGATGGGTCAGTTTTTTGTTTTTTCAGGGTTAATTGTTTTTTTTAAAATTTAGCAATCTTTCAAAAGGAGGCAGCAAAATGAATGAAGAAAAATCTGGTCTTATGGTGTTTGAAGCACTGGGAGTTAATTGTTGTGATTGTGGGTTTAGTTTGACGGGGCACATATTCCAAGGGGGTGCTGAAATTTGCTCAAAAATAGAACAAGAACTTCGCAAAGGCACTCTGGGTATAGATGTTCAAGCTGAAGAGATTCATTTTGTTTTTGAGGGTGTTAAGATCACTTTTACCGAAAGACCAGAGCGTCTTTTGGCGATCAAACAGATGTTGCAACCCGAAAGACATCTTAATTTTAAACCCAGTGGCGATTCTAATTACAAAGGTTTTATTTTGATGGCAGGTGATTGAGGACATTTTTTGCAAATGCAAAAGATAAAGTCAAAAAGGGATTCGAAAATTCGAATCCCTTTTAAATTTGAGCTGGAAAAATTTTGAAATTTTAAAGGGAGTTTTGCGTTGCAAAACTCCCTTTGGCTACTTTTTTTTGAGTGCAAGCATCTGTTCAGATGCCTTGTTCAATTCTTCTTCGATGGGTTTTTCAAGATCCAGTATATGTGTGGCAATTGTCACGCTAATTGGAATCTTTTTGTATCCATACGCGGGATTTTCAATAGGAACAGCTAGTGCGTGGATATTGTTGATTCCAACTTCCAATCTTTTTTTAATGTAATCTGTTTTTCGAACATTTCCTGGTGATGTGTTTTCATATAAGATGATCATTAAAAATTCATCTCCTCCGAAACGACAACCAGGCTCCTCCCTGCGCGCAGTTTCGTGAATAGCTCGAGCAACTTCAATGATAGCCCTGTCGCCGCCGTTGCTGTGTCCAAACTCTGAGTTAATATCCTTTAATTTATCCAAATCGATAAATAAAATGTGGATCTCTCCCTTTGTTCGCTTTGCTTTGGCGGAGTATTGCTTGAGGGTCCTCACGATACCTCTGCGATTCAAAAGCCCCGTGAGATGATCTTCCATAATCAACTCCTCAATCGAATACAATTTTTCCAATAGCAAGTCCTTTTCGTTTTCCCAGTTTAGTTCGGCATTTTTTACTGTCAGGAATTCTTCATTAAGTTTCTTATGCTTATATTCAGATCTTGCTTCTTTTCTGATAAAATTGGTGTAGATAACTGATCCACAAAACAAAATTGCCAGAACTGTGACATCCATACTAATGCGTAATTGGTGTATGCTTAATTGACTCACTTGAAGCATCCCTAGGATGTTCATAAAAATAGAATCAAACGCAAACACTCCACCGCAAGCAGTTATCGACCTGAAAAGCTGACGATGCCAAGAATCTAAGCTGATCCACCAACTATTGGGACCCTTGCCTCCTTTAAAAATCATCACATCTTTAATTTTGTTTTTGCTCACTCAATCCTCCCGATTTGTTAAAGTGCTGTCAAGTTAATGACATCCTTTTATACACCTTGAAAAAGTTATTGTCAATGATCTTGAATTTTATTCCGCAGGGTTTCGTAGTAACAAGGGTTGACATTTTCGTGGTAATGTTATATACATAAATGAAGTGTATTTATAAATAAGTTCTTTATTTTTCATATTGTAGTTGGACAATATTTCAATTTTTGTTAAAAGGAGGAGGAAAGAATGAAAAGGACAATGAGAAGAAGCGCTGTGGTTTTGAGGTCTAAAATTGAAGAATTGTATGCAAATTATCACAGTAACGACAAAGAAAGATGGGACAAATTTAAGGCTTGCATAATAGTAGCCTTAGAATCTGCTTTGGTTGTTGAAGTCAAACTTAAGGAGGAAATCCGCGAGCTCTTCCTTACTTTGTGGGATGGGGCATCGGGAAGTTGCAGTGTTCAGCAGAGAAGTTTGTGGAGTGATGTCCAGCTTGAATTGCAGACTTGCGGCATCATCTATTGATGATCTATCGATGATTGCTAAAAACCTTCAAGAAATAATATATTTCTTGAAGGTTTTTTTTATTATATTAAAATGATGTTTTATTTATTTGAATGTGATATAATAAAATATATATTATTAAATATAAACTCATTCGCTCGGAAATAAAAAAAACTAATTTTTATTTTGCTCGCTCATTTTGATTATGAAATTGAACAAAAATACATTTGAAATAATCTTTTTTGCGCGGGGTGGACAGGGAGCAAAGACTGCTTCTGAGCTTATTGCTCATAGTGCTGTACGCGAAGGAAAGTTTGTGAAAGCTTTTCCATTTTTTGGACCAGAGCGAAGTGGCGCGCCTACTAAAATGTTTTTGCGCGTCTCCGATAGGCCAATTCGAACGCAGGAGCCCGTCACTGATCCTGATGTTGTGTTGGTGTTGGATGAAACTGTAATGGATTCTCAGGATGTGGCCAGAAATTTGGACAAACACGAAGTACTCATAGTGAACTCGGCAAATTCCAAAGAAGAAATCAGAAAAAGAGCACCACATTTTGAAGGCTCGATCCATTGTATAGACGGTAATGCAATCTCCACGGAAATAATTGGAAAGCCAAATCCAAATATGGTGCTTATTGGACATCTTATAAAGGTTACGGAAATAGTGGCTCTGGAAAGTGCTGGTGAAATTTTTCGCGAAGTTTTCACGGAAAAAATTGGCAAAGAATTGACTGAAAAAAATATCCGCGCGATGATAGCTGGATACGACTCGCTCTGACGAGCGTAATTTCGAAGTTTGAATTTCGAATTTCGAATAAAATCACAATGAACAAATGTTTAAAACATTAAAAATTCAATCATTGGAAATTCATTCAAAATTAAAAATTCAAAATTAAAAATTATGGAACGTGGAGGAATTATAAAAAATGATATTTCTAAGTCTCCCAAAACAGGGGATTGGGCATATTCAAAACCAGAAGTTGATAAGGATAAATGCATTGGCTGTGAAACTTGTGTTCAATATTGTCCAGATGCTTGTATTGAAATGCAAACTCACAACTCACAACTCACAACTGACAACAAAAAACAAAAAAAAGTTGCTGATATCGATTATGATTTTTGCAAAGGCTGTGGCGTTTGCGCGCAAGTATGCCCAGTCAAAGCAATTTCCATGAGGAAATAGCTTTGAAATTTACAATGATCAATTTTCAATTTACATTGAAATCTCAATGATGCAATGAATAAATGAAAAAAGATTTAATTGGAAATTAGAAATTGAAAATTTAATGAAAATTGTGAATTGAAAATTGAAAATTTGATAGGCTTAATTTATATCATCTTGAAATAATGGATAAAAAATCTTCAAAAAATAAAACTAGTATCAAGGCCTTGTCAGGTGGCTATGCAATGGCGGAGGCTTTGCGTCAAATTCATCCAGATGTTATGGCTGTGTATCCAATCACGCCACAGACAACGATTATTGAAACGTATGCCAAATTCAAGGCGGATGGGTTGGTGGAAACTGAAATTATTCAAGTCGAATCTGAACATTCTGCGATGAGTGCAACGATTGGGGCTTGCAGCGCTGGTGCGCGCGCCGTGACCGCCTCGAGTTCCCAAGGACTTTTGCATATGGCCGAGACTTTGCCGGTTGTTAGTGGTCTTGGACTTCCAATTGTGATGTGTGTGAGTTCCCGGGCTCTTTCAGCCCCGCTCAACATTCACGGCGAGCACGGCGATGTGATGGCAATTCGCGACTTTGGTTGGGTGCAAATTTTCGGAGAACAAGCTCAGGATGCCTATGACAACACAATAATTGCCCTCAGGCTGGCTGAAATGGCGGGGGTGCCAGTTATGCCCATTATGGACGGTTTTCACACCTCGCACACCACAGAGCGTGTGGAAGTGCTTGGGGATGAAATTATCCAGAGTTTTGTCGGACAATTCAAGCCCGAAAATGCTCTTTTGGATCAAAAAAACCCTATAACTATCGGAACTTTGGCTCTGCAGAACACTTATTTTGACTTTAAAATAGATCAAGAAAAAGCCTTTCTAAAAGTGAAGACTTTGTACAAAAAAATCTGCGCTGAATATGGCAAAATTTCAGGTCGCAAGCATAGTCTTTTTGAGGAATATAAAACAAAAGATGCTGATTTTGTGATTGTAATGATGGGCGCAACCGCTGGAACCGCCAAAGACGCAGTTGATGTGCTGCGCGCAAAAGGTAAAAAAGTTGGCTTGCTTAAAATAAACTTGTTCAGACCATTTCCATATAAAGAGGTTGGCAGCGCTCTGGCGCACACTAAAAGTATCGCAGTGCTTGATCGTGCGATGGCTTTCGGATCATTTCCGCCGCTGTATCAAGACATTGTGACTAGTATGCAGAGTGCAGGCTCTCGCAAGCACGATGTTGCTAGTTACATCTATGGTATCGGCGGACGCGACACAATGCAATCTCACATTATTTCTGTTTTTAAAGATTTGGAAGAAGGAGAAGTAAGTAATAAAATTAAGTATCTGACCTAATTTTATGAATTTCAAATTTCAAATTAAAAATGTCAAATAAAATCCAAATGATAAAATGACTAAATTAGAATTAAGGTTTGAAAATTTAATTCATTGGAAATTCAATGAAAATTGAAAATTGTGAATTGAAAATTATTTATACATATGAATAAAGAACTTACAAAAAAATTATCGTCTGGTCATGCGACTTGCCAGGGGTGTGGAATCCCGGCGATTGTGCGTCACGTTTTAGGCGCGACTGACGAACCGGTTATTGTGGCTAATGCAACGGGCTGTTTGGAAGTGACGACCACAATTTATCCATATACGGCTTGGAAAGTCCCATACGTTCACAGTGTGTTTGGAAATGCTGCAGCGACTGCTTCCGGAATTGATGCTGCTCAAAAAGCATTGATGAAAAGTGGTAAAATAAAGAAGAAGGCCAAGGTTGTGGTTTTTGGTGGCGACGGTGGAACATATGATATTGGCTTGCAAGCTCTTTCTGGAGCTTTGGAGCGAGGACATGATTTTTTGTATGTGTGTTATGACAATGAAGGATATATGAACACCGGAGGACAAAGATCTGGCGGCACACCCTATGGCGCCAACACGGAAACTGCACCGGCTGGCGAAACTTCTTTCGGAAAAGCGCAGCAACGAAAAGATTTGATGGAAATTGTCAATGCGCATCATATTAAATATCTTGCTCAATCAAACGTGGCATATGTAAATGACCTCAAAATGAAAGCCAAAAAAGCCTTGGAAACTCCCGGACCATCTTTTCTTTTGGTTTTGCAACCTTGTACGCAACTTTGGAAATTTCCGACTTCGGAATATGTGGCGGTGGGAAAACTTGCAACTGAAACTAATTTCTGGCCCCTATATGAAATTGAAGATGGAAAATATAAAATAAATAATGTTCAGAAAAATCCAAAACCAATTGAAGAATTTTTGAAAGTGCAAGGTCGTTTCAAACATCTCTTTGCTGATAAGAATAAAGATGTTATTGTGGATATCCAAAATAAAGTTGATGATAATCTGTCCAAGCTTGTCAAAAGAGCTGAAAAAAGCTAACATAAAGCAAAAGAATAAAATTTTTCTGCGAAATTAAACTCGAGCTCTTTATTTTTTAACTAAAATTTTTTGTGGTCACACGCGTATACCGCGCAAGGGACAAAAAATTTTAGAAAAAATAAAGGCTCTCAAACAGTAATTTCTTGAAAAATTTCATTCTTTAGCTTTATTAAGGCCGATGTAGCTCACTTGGTAGAGCAATACACTCGTAACGTATAGGTAGCCGGTTCGATTCCGGCCATCGGCTCAGCGAATTTTTTGTATATTTGTATTTTTGTATAATTTTGTAATTTTGTAGACCCTATGAAAACTTATATTTGTGAAATTTGTGGGGATGCTTATATTGGAGAAGGGAAGCCGACCAATTGTCCTTTTTGCGGCGCACGCGGGGCTTTTATCAGAGAAGGAAAAGACGCTCATCCTGTTGTGGAGGTCAAGGAATCACTTTCTGATCTTACAGTGAAAAATTTGCAAGAAACTTTGCAGCTGGAATTGGATGCCAATGCAATTTATTTATGTATGGCAGCGAAAACTGATTCATATGAAATAATGAAGATGTATAAACGTTTGGCAAAGGTTGAAATGGAACACGCGATTATTTGCACAAAAATAATGCAAATTACAATGCCGGAAGCTGGCGCAAAAGAATGCAGCGATGATGACATTGCAAATTTCCAAAAAACTCTTGAATTGGAGGATCATGCTGCAGAGCTGTATGCAAAATTTGCTAAAGAGGCAATTGAAAAGCATGTGAAGATTATGTTTACCGCACTTAATCAAGCGGAAGTTGACCACATTGAACTTATAAAGAGTTACTTGTGAGAGTCGCTCGATCATCCCCGCCTGCATCGCTATGCGAAGCATTGCGGGCAGGGAAAAACAATTGCAACTTTTGACACAACACCAATGAGACTTGTTTTAAGTGACAAAAATAAGAATACGCTCTCGCTCTATTTCATCTCTTTAAAGTCTATCTTATGGAAGTTTGGATTTACACAATATTAAGTGTTCTGATTGTTAGTCTCCTTTCTCTTTTGGGATTGGCGGCTTTTCCGTTTGGGGAAGAGAAGATCAAAAAGTTTGTGATTTGGGCGGTGGCATTTGCTGGTGGAACACTTTTGGGAGATGCATTTTTGCATTTGATTCCTGAGGCATACGAAAATGGATCTGGAGTTGGAATTTCTTTTTCAATTCTGGGTGGAATTTTGGCGTTTTTCGTTTTGGAAAAATTCATTCACTGGCATCATTGTCATGACATTGCCTGTGAAGAACACAATGAAACTTTTTCCTATGTGATTATGATTGGAGATGCTGCGCATAATTTCATTGATGGAATGATCATTGCAGCAAGCTATATGGTCAGTATTCCAATTGGAATCGCCACAACTTTGGCGGTAATTTTTCATGAAATTCCTCATGAGATTGGAGATTTTGCTTCGATGCTATATGGTGGTTTTTCAAAAGTAAAAGCTCTTTGGTATAATTTTTTGGCAGGAATTGTGGCTATTTTTGGGGCGTTGCTAGTTTTGATTATTGGTCAAAATTTTGCTGATTTAACTTATTATCTTATTCCATTTGCGGCTGGTGGTTTTATTTATGTGGCTAGCGCTGATATCATTCCTGAACTTCACAAATCAACAAAAATTTCACATTCATTTTTGCAGCTCTTGTTTATTATCGCAGGAATAGTCATAATGTATGGGCTTTTAATTTTAGGTTGATTGATTTTTTTAATATGCTGCGATAGTCGTTCAACTGTTTTCATTCTTGGCACGCTTTTGGATAAATACTCAATATCCAAAAGCTCAAGAAGCCGCTGTCGCCGGCTATTGGCCAAGAATGAAAATAGTTTCACTCCATTTCGTATATTTGTACTTTTGTAAAAATTTGTAAGTTTGTAGCCAATATTGTATGAAAGAAATATTAGACAGTCTTATCGTGATAAAAAATAAGCTCCCGCTTTTGCGGGACTATCTTTGACGTTGCTAATAAAAAGAAAAAAATTGTAGAACTAGAACAAAAAACCGCAGAGGATGGTTTTTGGAATGACAATCAAAAGGCGGCAAAAATCTCGCAGGAGCTTGAACTCCTCAAAAATGAAGTTACGGGGCTTGAAAATATTGAAAAAAAAGTCGCAGAGCTTATTGAACTCATTGGTCTTTTCGAAGACTCTGAAAGTGAGGAAAAAAAAGAAGTTGAAAAGCAATTTCTTGAACTTGAAAAAGAATTTGATGCATTGGAATTTAAATCATTGTTGGGAGGTGAATATGACAAAAGTGATGTGATTTTGGCAATTAGGAGTGGTGCTGGCGGAGTGGATGCTCAAGACTGGGCGCAAATGCTTGAAAGGATGTATCTCAAATGGTCAGAAAAAAATGGTTTCAAGGCTGTTATGGTTGAGGAGACGCGTGGAGCAGAAGCTGGGATTAAAAGCGCGACAATTGAAATTTCCGGAGCTTATGCATATGGTTATTTGCAGAGTGAAGCTGGCGTGCATCGATTGGTCAGACTTTCTCCTTTCAACTCTGACAATTTGCGTCAAACATCTTTTGCTATTGTCGAAATTTTGCCAGTAATCGAAGAAATTGCTGAAGTGATTATAAGTCCGCAAGATCTTGTGATTGACACATATCGCGCATCAGGCGCTGGCGGACAACACGTGAACACAACAGATAGCGCAGTGCGCATCACGCACACGCCAACAGGAGTCGTTGTTACTTGTCAAAGTGAACGTTCTCAGCTTCAAAATAAAGAGCAGGCAATGAAAGTTTTGAAAGCCAGAATTCATCAGCGATATTTGGAACAGCAAAAGGCAGAAAAAGAAAAACTGCGCGGCGAATATAAAAGCGCTGAATGGGGAAGTCAAATTCGGTCATACGTTGTTCATCCGTACAAGATGGTCAAGGATCATCGCACAAAATTTGAAACTTCTGATGCGGAAAAAGTTCTCGAGGGAGAATTGCAAGGATTTATGGAAAGCTATTTACGTTGGCAGGCAGGTGCGTAGAATTTAGTGTTACTTTTTTTATATTGCTCTTCGTATTATTTTATTTGTGTGATATAATATAAAAGTAAAACTTTACAAACTTTATAAACTTTATAAACTTTACAAACCTTATAAACTTTACTTATGCCAATATTAAAATTTGAAAATGTTTCAAAAACATATCCGGGAAATTTTATAGCTCTCGAAGAAATTAATCTTGTCATCGAAAGCGGAGAATTCTTGTCGATTGTTGGTCACAGTGGATCTGGAAAATCAACCTTGCTTAAGCTTATTTATGCTGAGGAACAGGCAAGTGAAGGTCATGTATATTTTAATGATCGTGCTATAGATTCGATTAATCGTAAACATTTGCCGTATTATCGTCGTAACATTGGAACGGTTTTTCAAGATTTTAAATTGCTTCCACAAAAAACAGCTTTTGAAAACGTTGCGTATGCATTGGAAGTCTCAGATGAAACCGAAGAGGAGATCAATGAACTCGTGCCAGAAATATTGGAAATAGTTGGAATGAATGATAAAGCTAAAAAATATCCTCGTCAGCTTTCAGGTGGAGAGCAGCAAAAAATTTGTTTAGCTCGAGCCTTGGTACGCAAGCCTATGGTTATTATTGCTGATGAACCAACTGGCAATCTCGATCCAGTAGCAACCTGGGAAATCATCCAGCTCCTTTTGAAAATTAATAGTATGGGAACAACGATCATATTGGCCACCCATAATAAAGATATTGTAGACAAATTGAATCGTCGAGTTATTGCGCTTGATAAGGGAAAAGTAATCAGGGACCATCAAAAGGGAAGGTATGCTATTTAAAAATCTGCTGATTTTTAAATAGAATTTTCAAATCCCAATTTCCAATTTCCAAACAAAAGGAATAAATAATTATTTTAATGGCTAAAAAGCTAAGAAGCTAAAACCTAAAAAGCTGTTTATATGAAATTTACAAAACTCAAAAGAACATTTAAAGAAGGAATGGATAACTTTCGTCGTAATGGGTGGCTTAGTTTTGCCACTGTTAGTGTGCTGGCAATATCGCTGTATGTTATTAGTGTCACAATAATTTTGGGAGTGACGGCAAATATTGTACTTAAAAATATTCAGGACAAAATCAATGTAAGTATGTATTTTAATTCTGATGTTGAGGAGAGCAGAATTTTGGAGATAAAAAGTAAACTTGTGGGGTATCAGGAAATTGCCTCAATAGAGTATGTTTCAAAAGAGCAAGCGCTAGAACAATTTAAAAAATTGGGAGATAAAAATCCTTCAATAACGCAAGCCCTTGATGAAATTGGGGAAAATCCATTGCTTGGCGCCTTGGTCGTGAAGGCAAAAAATCCAAATCAATATGAAATCATCACAAAAGCTATTTCAAACGCCAGCTTTTCTGGGGATATTAGTCGTATTGATTATGAGGAAAATAAAACAGCAATTGATCGCCTTACAAATATAATTAAATTGGTTGAACAAGTTGGAATGACGCTTGGAATAGTCTTTGTGTTTATCGGAGTGCTCATCACGTTTAACGCAATTCGTCTTACTATGTATGCTCATAAACAGGAATTTGAAATAATGCGACTTGTCGGAGCATCAAACACTTATATTAAAATGCCATTTGTTTTTGAAGGAATTTTTTACGGGGCAGTTTCTGCTTTTGTTGTGATGATTTGTCTTTATGCTACTTCAAAATTCCTTTCCCCAATAACTCAAGGCAGCATCGGAGGGGGGGACATCGTTTCGTTTTATTTTGGAAATTTCTTTATTATTTTCGGAGGACTTCTTTTGTCTGGAATATTCTTGGGAACACTTAGTGGAATTATTGCAATTAGGAGATATCTGAAAGTTTAAAAGTCTCAAATGTTATTATTCAAGTTTGTCGCTTTATAAATAAAAAAACATTCACGTCAGGTGAATGTTTTTTTATTTTGCTGTGTTATTTGATCCAGACCATACTTGTCTTTGAAGCACTCTTGCCTTTGCCTCCAGATTTGCTGTAGGCTTTAACCTTTAGAAGATGTGGTCCTCTGCCAACATTCAAAGGCACGATGTAGGAAGCAGTTCTCTTGGTCACTGTTTTTCCATTGAAAGTAACTTTGTATGATTTTGCATTTTTAGCTTTCCACCAAATGCGATCGCCTCTGTTTTTGTTTAGTGTCACTGGGAGGCTGCTTATTTTTGGTTTTTTGTCTGCAACCTTCTTCTTATCATTGGAATCACAAGATTGGGTTAATTGAGGATTTCCGCCAACGCAACCAGAAGGTGAAGATGTTGTCACAGTTCTGGTTTGTTGATTGTTCTCGCAAGAACTCCAATCGGAATAATCAAACAGGGAACATCCAGAAGGTGTATATGAACAAGATTGTGTTAAGATTGGATCTCCGCCGGAGCACTCAGTAGGAATGCTGGATAAAACTGTTCTTGATTGTGTGCTGTCAGGTTGACATACACTCCAGTCCGTATAAGTAAATGATGAGCAACTTATTTGCAGTGTAGTATTGTCTGTCTCTGCAAAGGTGCACTTTTGTGAAAGAATTGGATTTCCTCCGACACAACCGCTGGGAATACTTGATGTGGTTGTTCTTGACTGGGTGCTATCTGGTTGGCATATGCTCCAATCAGTATAAGTGAATGATTCGCATTGTTGACCCAGTATAACTAAAGTGTATTCTGTAATATTTTGTAAAATATCAGTTCCAACCCCATCATCAATAATTACATCTGAATCATCAAGATTACCCGATGCAACAAAGTTTATTTCAATGTCATTTTCATTGGCGGATACTGGCTGTAAGGCTTTAAAGGTGAAAGAGCCCACATTGCCGGAAGATGTGCTTATACCAGGGGTGGGCTTGCTTAGTGTGATAGCAATTCTTCCATTATCGCGATCATCCTCAATAATTTCACAAGCTTTACCGTTGTACTGACAAGGATTATTCGTGGCAAAAACAGAGTTGGATGTGTCCCAATCAATCAATTGCACAGCTTGCTTATTAAAATCCAGAATCAGTCTGCTGGCAACAACATTATTTCCTTGTGTGTTTAAAATAGCATCAACTGTAAAAGTGTCACCCACGACAATTTCATCACTTTCTGAATATAAAATTAGTGATGCTTGAGGTGTTGTGGCGTCGGAAAATATTTGCAGATCGTAATTTACAGTCCAAATAAGTGTCCCAAAAATTCCTGTTACTAATGAAAGAATGACAGCACCTTTCCAGGAACTGATTTCCTTTTTGGTTACAAATCTCCAACTTCTACTAAAAAACCCATAAGAATTGTCGGCGATTTCATCTATGGGTCGCGTTGATTTTTTTCTTTCCATATTTTTATTTTTTTATTTCAATTTTCTGTAAACAAAAAACCTAAACCAATCATTCCCAATAGGGGATAATCAATTTAGGTCGGTTCTGCAAGTCAACTCCCCGCGATTCATTAGCAGCCAGGAATTTTGGCATATAAAGGAATTTCACAACGCGGATCAAAGCTTCCTAAAAATAAAGTATAATACTTTATTTTAGTATAGCATAAATTAAAAATTATACATAGTATAATAATATTTTTTGATATCAAACAATTAGGCGAGTGGGATTTGGATAAGTTTCACAATATCAGCAATTGTTATAACTCCAACCAGTTCATTGTTTTCGGAAATTACTGGAACAGTGTGCAGCTTGGATTCCTTTATGAGTTTAAACATTGCTGAGATATCATCATCAGGACAAAGTGTGGTGCAATTTTCAGACATAATATCCACCGCTCTTGCTTCTAGCAATTGTTTGAATTGCTGCTGCTTTTTTTCATCCATTGAATTCTCAGAGACAGTATTTTTCAAAAAATCAATAAAGAATGGAAGGTAGACTTCATTTTTTGTGAAAAAATCAGTTTCAGTTATTATTCCAACCAATTTGGAATCAGAGACCACTGGAACTCCGTGAATGCGATTTGTATGCAAGATTTTTGCAACGTCGGTAATTTTAGTATCGACAGTTACGGATATGACATTGCTCGTCATTGCTTCCTTGATTTTCATATTTATGTATGGTTATTAAATATATATGTATGTATATCTATATTATACACTTTTTTCGGGGTAGTACAATTTTTCCCTAAATTAATATGTATCTCATCTTCTTCATTGATGTTGTTTTATATTGGAGTGCCAGGATTTCCGCGTCGCTTGTTCGTCGACACTCACAATCTCCTTGTACGCGGTGGCGGAAAATGCTCCTATGGTCGCATCTTCCGGCGTTCGCTGCGAAAAATTCCTGCTGAAATTTTTCTAGCTTACTGCCACCGGTTCGAATCCTAGCTCAATAAATAAAACAAAAACAAAGGACTCCATAAAAAGAGTACTTTGTTTTTGTTTTATCAGTTGGGGACGTGGGACGCTGTCGGAAACTATTTGATGTCTATGAAATAAATAAGGCTCCCTAGGAATGATCCATGGGAGCCAGTTTGCAAACTTTTCGGAAAGGGTTGTTTACGCGAAATGCAGTTTGCGTGCAAGCTCGCGACGGATGATTCCGATGGCCTCATGGAAAATATCCTTGAGGTGACGGCACGGTGAGGGTACCTGAGAGTCATCGTAGTTGATGACCGGCCAGATTTTTCCGGCTCGAATCAGGTCGTGCAACTTTACTGCTTCATCAAGATCTGTGAATTTGATGACAAGGCAGTATTCATAGTTTTTGGCATTTGGCATGAAATAAAAGTCTAAGACTCCCACGCTATTGCCAAGTCGGTATTCTCCTTTTGTTCGAGTAGCGCCGCGGTCGAAATAGGTGTATGAAGTGAAAAAATCAAAATTTCCTGCCTCAAGAATTTCTTTTCTGGCAAGAACGAGATCACTTCCAACACTTTTTCCATCCTTCTCATCTTTTTTGAATCCATGAATCGAAGCCATGATATTCTCCTTTCTTCTTTCCGTCCTGAATCTTTTCAGGATCGGTAGTGGGGAATGAACTTTCACTGGAACCATTCCAATGAATAGATAATGGTAGCATAAAAAACAATACCTGTCAATATTGAAAGATTTAAACACAATAAAAGGCTTCATAAAAGCCTTTTTATATTTGTTGGAGTGCTAGGATTCGAACCTAGGGATGGCGGTACCAGAAACCGCTGCCTTACCGCTTGGCTACACTCCAGGATGATATATAACATATAACATATAACATATAACAAAAATACGAAATACGACACACGTCATACAAAAGCTAGTATAGCATTTTCAATCAAAAAATCAAGATGTGGGCAGCAATACCGTCTTCTATCCAATAGCTTGGAAACACTTAACTAAGGAATTTGGGGTTTTAAAGTCTATGCCCATGTGCAGTCTTTCAGTATTGTAAAATTCAAGAT
>Ga0076173_107_pt1 | contig 48602 bp, 44 predicted proteins | sample RifGroD2_FD_67770 | JGI IMG/M metagenome (GOLD analysis project Ga0076173, IMG submission 67770) | Parcubacteria bacterium GW2011_GWD2_38_11
TCCTGTGAGAGTTTCCTGAATTTGCCCTCGCTTTCGCACAAGGCTGTCTCCCCCTGCTTACGCTCGGTAATGTCCTCCCCTGAACTTAAAGTGCCGGTAATCTTCCCTGTCTCATCTCTCAGCATGGCATTGTGCCATGCAATAATCCTCTCTTTGCCGTCTTTGGTTAAAACGGGATTTTCATAATACTCAAGAAGGCAGTTATCTCCTGTAATAAGTTTTGCAAAAACCGTTTTTACCTCAGTCCTGATTTTTTCCTGTACAAAATTATCGAACCAGTTCTTTCCGACAACTTCGGTTTCATCGTCATATCCAAGAATCTCACACCCCTTTTTGTTTATAAGAGTTACTTTCTGGTCAGCGTCAATAGCCACAAGCATGACCCCAGCAATATCAAGATACAACTGTGCCTTGTCTCTCTCTTTTTTAAATATGTTCTCCATCTTTTTGCGTTCAGTTATATCACGGGCTATAACCTGAGCGCCCGGCTTGCCCAGATAAATAAAAGGAGCTGCAGCCACTTCAACATCCACAGAACTTCCGTCAAGACGAAGATACTTTTCCTCAAGAACGGGGACTTCAGCCCTTTCTTCTTTCAGTATTCTTATTCTCTCTTTTACTATGCCCCTGAAATCAGGATGCATCAATTCCAGCACTGGTTTGCCTATAAGCTCTTCGGAGCTCGTTGCTCCGAAAAGCTTAACTCCCGCAGGATTTATAAATGCAATCCTGCCTTCACTTTGAATAAAGATTGCATCAGGGGAAATATCCACGAGACTGCGGTAACGTTCCTCGCTGTCCTTCAAATCCGGCGCTGCCTGCCTGCGTGCGACAATTTCAGCTTTAACTTTTCTCCACCTGCGCAGAGAAAAAACAACAAGGCCCACTGCCACTATTATAAATGCACTTACAAACTCGTTAGTATCCCAGCCATAATTTTTTTGGAGCCATCCTTCTAAAAGTTCAAATGCTTTAAAATTGAATTCAGCTAAAAACAAAAAAACAGAGACAATAGAGATTATAAACAGGTCTTTGATTGCGCTTGAGTCTTTAGTTGAATTTTTTTCTTTCACAAATAAAGGATAGCAAAAAAAGAGACAAGCTGCAAGGGATAAAATACAAATTATGTACCTTTTAAAAAATGATATAATGAAACATGCATGTTTACATGAATAACAGTCTTGTTCCTGAATCTGAAGCAAAAATCTCTGTTTTTGACCACGGGTTTCTTTACGGCGACGGCATATACGAGACCATGCGCGCTTACGAAGGCGTTGTCTTCATGCTTGATGAGCACATCCGGAGGCTGTATCGTTCAGCATCTCTTATACGGCTTACCATTCCTAAAAGCGCGGCAGAGATAAAGCCGGCAATACATAAAACACTTAGGGCAAATTCTTTGAAGAATGCATACATAAGGCTTACAATTTCAAGGGGCTTCGGCAAGATAGGGCTTGACCCCGCGCTCTGCGAGAAACCTACCTTTGTAATAGTGACGAATGAGTTCAAGGATTATCCCGATTCTTTCTATAAAAAAGGCGTAAGGCTCATCATCTCCTCTGTGAAAAGAAATCTCAAGGAAGCGCTTAATCCGCAAATAAAATCACTTAATTTCCTGAACAACATCCTTGCAAAGATTGAGGCAAAGAAAAAAAATGCCTACGAGGCGCTAATGTTGAATTCGCAGGGATATCTTACCGAAGGAACTATATGCAATATCTTTTTTGTGCTGAAAGAGAAGAATAAAGCGGTTTTATGCACGCCTTCTCTTGACTGCGGGATTCTTGACGGCATTACGCGGAATATAGTCTTAGAACTGGCCCAAAAAAGCGGCATAAAAACAAAAGAAGGCAGATTTAAGAAAGAAGACATATACAGAGCCTCAGAAGTTTTCATCACTAATACAACGATGGAGATTATGCCTGTATGTAAGGTTGATTCAGCCAATTTTAAAGTAGGAGCTATCACAAAACTGCTTCATGAAGCATATAAAGAAAGGGTCAAAGGGTATTTAGCAAAAGCGGTCTGAGAAACACTTCAAAAGAATGCTACAGGCGTTTTATTGCCCTAATATCTGAAATCAACTACCCGAATCGTACAGTACGCTAAGGGGACTCACTGGATTGTATTGTTATAGCAATCATTATTCAGATAATTCAATCACGTTGCTCGGAGAATATTCTGGTAAAGTTATAGTTTCATTTTTATCAGCAATGAATTGATATAATTTCGTCCTAAGATATTCGTTTAAAGAGTACCTCATGGTATCTCTAGCATAGTTTTCGACCACAAACTGAACTTTCGATTCGGCTTTTTTTGTTGTGAAAGCTGGTATGTACTTTAGTTTCTGTCTATAAGTAACAGACAATGTCAGTGTATATTCCCCTGGTTCAATTTGGATTTTGTCCATAATATTTGTACAAGCATCATTAATGGCACTAGTAGTATCAGCAATGTATTGTTTGGAAACAGCCTGATCATCAGTATCAAGAAAATTGTTAAACCTCTCTTTAAATTTAAACAGCTTTTGCTGAAATTTTTGAAATTCTTGTCTAGTAGCCTCAGCATATGATAAATGTTCACATATATAAACTTGTCTTTGCGGTACATTTTCTGGAACGAAGGTTAATGGACTTGAAGAGTGAAAACTAAACTGATACAACCCATCCGCAGTTCTGTATTTTTCACCTATTTGAGCAACCCTTAAAACAAAATTCTTAGTTGAACCATTTTCTTTTGTAAGAGTTGCCTGTATATCTTTAATCAATGCACCAGTGTCATGAGCAACTAAAACAGCATTTGAATATAAGGACTCACCAGTTTCTAAAATTCTGAAAAATACCTCTCGTGTAAGGACAATTTCTAGAGTTGATTTTCGAAAAGCCTTAAAAATTCCCTCTAAAAATTTAAATATTGTAAGTAATAAGCTGGCAACAAATGCAAAAATTATCATCCAATTGGGTAGATTCTGTGGGGCAGGATCTGGTGTGCTCATAATAGCCTCCCTATCAAATCACCAACTGAGACGACTTTAGAGATCGATATATTAAGATTTTGGCTCTCATTTAACTCTGCTGACCATTCTCCTGGAATTTCCTCGGTGATTTCCTTGATCTCAGGCTGAAGTTGTGCAAGTAACCCCGCTAAGTTTCGAGTAACTCCACTTGGCGTGACTTCCTTTCTTGTCCTTTTCTTGACCTCTCTAAATCGCTCACCTAAATATTTATTGCCTGATTGGGAGCATACTACCCTAAGTTGACCCTTGGGGCATAAAATAGGTTCGGGAAACCCCATTTCCTTTAATTTTGAATCATCTATCACGGAAAAGACGTTGACGATTTCATCAAGCCTTAAAGACTCGCTTGAAGAAAAAATAATTAACCTATCATTAAGTATAGCTTCAACCTTCCCTATAGTTTCCACTATTAAACCCTCCATTCATTGCTATAACAATGATTCTATCATTTTACCTTTTTCTAATTTCATATAGAAAAATTAACACGTTGCCCTGTTTTAAATCAAGCGGTACAAAAGAAGTGGACACAAACTGGACACATGAAAAAAAAGGGGGTTACAGCAAAACTCTGTAACCCCTTGATTTTGTTAAGTGAGCCGTGCAGGATTCGAACCTGCGACCCGCTGATTAAGAGTCAGCTGCTCTACCAACTGAGCTAACGGCCCGTTATATATGGCGCGCCTGAGAGGATTCGAACCTCCGACCCTCGGCTCCGGAGGCCGATGCTCTAATCCACTGAGCTACAGGCGCATACATAAAAGGTAAAAATTGGGGTGAGTGAGGGGACTTGAACCCCCAGCCCTTGGAGCCACAGTCCAATGCTCTAACCATTGAGCTACACTCACCGATTTACAACAGTGCAAGTGAAAGTGTCAGTTAATAGTAAAACAAAAAAAACATTTTCAGTCAAATTCAACTGCACTGATAACTTACACTTCTCACTGCAAATTTTGCAACGCAAAATTTGCTTGGCGCGCCTGAAGGGATTCGAACCCCTGACCCACTGCTTAGAAGGCAGTTGCTCTATCCGACTGAGCTACAGGCGCATATGGTCGGGGCGAGAGGATTCGAACCTCCGGCATCCTGCTCCCAAGGCAGGCGCGCTACCAGGCTGCGCTACGCCCCGAAAAAAAATAAAAGTTAAAAGTTAAAAGTTTTTTAATTTCTTCAACTTATAACTTTCAACTTATAACTTTCAAGTTTAAATTTTAATACTTCAAAATGTCCAGATAATCAGCGATATCTTTCTCGTCTTCGCCTCTCGCATTCAGCTTTCTCTGGCTCAGGTCACTCATCGCCTTGCTTTTGGTGCCTTTATACAAAGGGTCCATCTCTATTGCCTTTGTTATGGCTAATGAGGCATCCCCGTATCTGCCTTTCGCATTATAACAGAGCGCAAGCCCGTAATATGAAGGATAGAAATCCGTCATCCTCTTCAGCGCTTCCTTATACGCATTTATTGCATCATCATATTTCCCGAGCCTGTAATATACCTTGGCAAGATTGTAATATGCCTTCTCAGGACTCCTGTATATGAGGTTTGCAAGCGCCTTTTTATAGGATTCAATCGCCTCATTAAACTTCTTGCTTTTCTCGTATGCAAAACCGAGATTATTATGAGCCTCTGCAAAATCAGGGTCAATATTTACAGCCTTCTGAAAGAAATCTATCGCCTTTGGATAATCTTCAAATTTCAGAAGGTATATTATCCCGATTGCATTAAGCACTTCCTTGTCCTCAGGATTAAGCTCATAGGCTTTTCTAAATTCAATAAATGCAGGCTGAACATTATTTTCGTTAAGATATGAAACGCCGAGCTTAAAATGGGCAGTCGCCTTATTTGTGTTCTCTATGCTTGCCGTTGCACAGGAACTGATAAAAATAGCCATAACTAATATCATCAGTTTTTTCATCGCAGTTATTTTACCATAAAACTCAAGATAATTTTTCTAAAGCTTCTTTTGTAATCTTATATGTTTCATCCCATATAAGATTTTTAACGTCAATCTCAAACCCGTCCTGAAGAAACCTCACCCTCTTGCCGATAATATTATACAGCCCGAGTATCTTCTCTCCTGAAACCCCTGTATTTTTTGAGAAAGTCACATGTACCCTTCCGCTCGTATCCGTGATATCAGCAATAAACAGTTTCTTTGCCATTATTTTAAGCCTCATTACATCACAAAGATTTTGAACCTCTGAAGGCATATGCCCGAAACGGTCAGTCAGTTCTTCTATCAGGGCATCAAGGCCTTCATGGTTCTTTGCCGATGCTATCTTTCTGTAAATGCCCAGCCTCAGCGTAACGTCTTCAATAAACTCCTCGGGAATAAATGCCGAGACTTTAAGGCTTATGCGCGGCTCTATTTCTTCTTCAGTCTTTATCCCTCTTAGTTCGGAAACTGCGCTTTCAAGCATTTCTATATACATATCAAATCCCACTGCATGTATGTGGCCGGACTGCTCATGGCCCAGCAGATTCCCTGTCCCCCGTATCTCAAGGTCTTTCACCGCAAGCCTGAACCCTGCGCCGAGATAATTCATATCCTGAATAGCCTGAAGCCTTTTTTTTGCCTCATCCGTCAGAATATCTTCGCCGGGGATAAGAAAATATGCGTAGGCCCTGACATTGCTTCTGCCGACGCGGCCTTTCAGCTGATAAAGGTCTGCGAGTCCAATCATGTCTGCCCTGTCTATAATTATCGTGTTTGCATCGGGTATATCAAGCCCGGAGCCTATGATAGTTGTCGAGACAAGGACATCTATCTCTTTATTTATGAAGCTCTGCATTATCCTTTCAAGCTCCCTCTCATGCATCCGGCCGTGAGCAACAGAAACCCTTGCTTCCGGCGCAAGCTGCCTGACGCGAGTGAAAACCTTTTCCATGCCATTAATCCTGTTATGTACAAAATATACCTGCCCTCCCCTCTCAATCTCTCTTTCTATCGCACTGTGTATAAGCTCGTCATTGAATGCTGAGACTACGCCCTTTACCGCAAGCCTTTCCTCCGGCGGCGTCTCGATAAGGCTCATCCCTCTTATGCCTGACAGCGCCATATTAAGCGTCCTCGGTATCGGAGTTGCGCTCAGGGTCAGCACATCAACCCCCTTTTTGATATCTTTGATTTTCTCCTTCTGTGCAACCCCAAAACGGTGCTCTTCATCGATTATTAGCAGGCCGAGGTTATGAAAACCGATATCTTTCCTTAGCAGTGCATGGGTTCCTATCAGGATGTCAATCTCTCCTTTTGCAGCCCTGCGGATAGTTTCTGCCTGCTCTTTTTTTGATTTGAATCTGCTCAGATAATCCACTGTAACAGGAAACGCAGAAAACCTCTGACTGAATGTCCTGTAATGCTGGTCACATAAGAGTGTCGTGGGGACGAGGACAGCAACCTGCCTGTTGTCATATACTGCTTTGAATGCCGCCCTCATGGCAACCTCTGTCTTTCCGTAACCTACATCTCCGCACAGAAGCCTGTCCATCGGCTCTTCCGACTCCATGGCAGCCTTAATCTCTTCAATTGCCCTTATCTGATCGGGCGTTTCGTCATAAAGGAAAAAATTATCAAATTCACTGTGCAGTTCTGAATCTGCGCTGAATGAAAACCCTCTTGCAACCTGTCTTTCCGCATAGAGTTTAAGGAGTTTCTCCGCCATCTCTTTTATCCTCTTGCCAGCCTTCTCCTTAGTCTTCTGCCACGTCTTTCCACCGAGCCTGTCTATCTTAGGAAGAATGCCCTCTTCGGCATGATACTTACTTATCCTCTCTATCCCGTAAAGCGGAAGATAAAGCCTGTCGCCTCCTGAATACTCCAGAACCATAAGGTCGCCCTCATAGCCTTCTATTGTCTGCCTTACAAGGCCCGTGAACTTCCCGATTCCATGGTCCCTGTGAACAATAAAATCTCCTGGAGACAGGTCATCCAGTGATACAAGAAGCCCTGACACTTTTGATTTTTTTATCGGCCTGAATGCAGGCCTTTCGCCGAAGATTTCTTTTTCGGTAAGGATTAGAAATCCCGGAAGAAAAAATCCTGATGACAGCTCTCCGACAGTTATTGATATATTCCCTTCATATTCAGCGATGTTTTCTTTCGCAACAAGAGGCGCAATAACCTCGTTATTCATAAAAATATCTCTCAGCCTCTCAGCCTGCCCTTTTGATGCCGCAACCATAACCGCCCTGTTATCCTTTGTTAATGCTTTAACTGCATCAGAAAGCTCATAAATGGATTTTCTCTCATTGTGGTATATGCCGTAACCGGCCAATGAAAGAAGACCTGCATCAATGACTTTGCCTTCCTTCAAATCCCCCCTTCCCCCCTTTTGTAAAGGGGGGTGAGGGGGGATTACTGAATGTGGTATCGTTGGAAAAGAAAATTTTGAAAGCATAACGGCGCCTTCAGGAAAATCACATGGATGGTGAATGGAATCAGAGTAAAAACAATTCACATCTTTAAATACTGCGAAGATGTTCCCTGCCTCTGAATGTTCCACTGAAGGCAGGACAGCAAATTCTTCAATCTTTCTTATTGATTTCTGTGTGCTTACATCAAACATCTTTATTGTCTCAATTACATCTCCGAAAAACTCTGCTCTCAGCGGATTTTCTCCTGTTGAAGGGAATATGTCAAAAAGCCACCCCCTGCGGCTGAACTCTCCGTGTTCAACAACTATAGGGACCTGTTTGTATCCGAGATTAACCAGCTTTTGCTCCAGCACGTCTCTGCTGATTTCAAGATGCTGCTTCAGTATCAGAGCGCTGTTTTTTAACTCGCTCACCCCGCAAAGCGGAGCTTTCGCTGCATCATTTGACGTTACAACAGAATCGCCATCTCTGAATCTGTAAACTACATCCACCCTTTTTCCGAATGCGCCAGGGCCGTCAGGCTCAAGAAGAAAGAAAAGGCCGTTCGTCTCATTTAGGTGAAGAACAGACCTGAAAAACAATATATCCCTGTACAAAGCCTCTGCGGTTTTCTCTGTTGCTTCAACCATAGTAAACGGCTTCTCCTGCATTGCAAGAAAAAGCGCCATGGAAGAACCGCTGAGGTTATAGATGCGGGAAGAAGGCGGAATACTTTTTATTCTATCTAAAAAAGGCGTGAAATCCATCTCTGAGCTTACAGCTTTTTTATTTTCTCAATTAACTTTGTAGTAGATATACCCTTGACATAAGGAAGGCTGCGGGTCTCCTTTGCAATATCAGAACCTACAATATCTTCTTTCTTCCAGTCACCGCCCTTGACAAGGACATCGGGCTTGAGCAGTTTAATCAGTTCATAAGGCGTTTCTTCATCAAACAAGGTTACATAATCCACCATCTCAAGAGAAGACAAAATCTCTGCCCTATGGCCTTCTGGATTAACAGGCCTTCCGGGTTTTATCTTGGAGACGGATTTGTCTGAATTCAAACCAATAACCAGAACATCTCCAAGCGCCTTTGCATCCCTGAGATACCTCACATGGCCCAAATGAATAATGTCAAAACAGCCGTTGGTAAAGACAACCTTTTTGCCGGCAGCCTTTGCCTCATCAACAGTCTTCTTCAGTTCATTCCATTTTAATATCTTGCCCATTCACCTATTCACCTTTCTCAATCATCCTCTTTGCCTTTTCCAATATCTCCCTGTCCCCTTTATAACTCACCTTACGTATAGCTTCATCTATAGAAAACCACAATGCCTCATTAACTTCTTCGTCATGGTCGCTGGTGCTGCCGTTTTGGTATTCCATCAGATAGAAATGCACAGTCTTTCTGCACCTTGCGTTCTCCCCTTTTATATAATACCAATAAGAAGTGTCTCCTATCTTCTCAATTATTCTGCCGTTAAGGCCGGTTTCTTCCCTTACTTCTCTTATGGCGGTTTCCTCGGGTTTTTCTCCTCTGTCAATAATCCCCTTGGGCAGGCACCAGACACTCATATCCCTCACTGCGACAAGGGCAACCTCTGCTGAATTATTTTCCGGCCTGAATATAACCCCGCCGGAAGAGACCTTATTTTTTATCGCCGCAGGCTTCATAACTCACGATACATGGTTCATGATACACGATTCATGATAGTCTTTTCCGCTTCAGAGGAACTCCGATTGTCCTGTATCTTGCATCGTACATCTTGAATTTCCTCAAGGAAATGTTTTTCCGCTGATAAACCTCATTATATCATTATAAAAAGCAAAAACCATCAATGTGATAATTATTGCAAGTCCGATTCTCTGGGCTATCATCATTACTTTTTCGTTCAGAGGTTTCCGCCTCACGGCTTCAATGCCGAGAAACAGTATATGCCCTCCGTCAAGAACAGGGATTGGCAGAAGATTAAGCACACCAAGGTTTATACTTATCACAGCCATAAACACAAAAAAGTTCGTGGCGCCAAGAGATGCCTGCTGTCCTGCCATCTGGAATATCATTATAGGCCCGCCCAGTGTTTCAGCCGGAACAATCCTTTGTACAAGTTTTATAACCATAACAACCGTGAGAACAACCATATCCCATGTTCTCTTAACCCCCAGTGACACTGCCTTGAGAGGATTATATTTTTTTATTACATTGTTGCCTGCCGGTCCTATGCCTATCAGCCCGATATGTTTCTCGGTGCCGTCAGAATACTTGAAAGTCTTTTTTTCAGGGGTTACAGTCAATTCCAGAAAATTTTCATCCCGTTTTATTTTAAGTCTCAGCGGTTTCTCAGGGCTTACGTGTATCATTGCCGTAATGTCATACCACGTTTTAATAGGAGCGCCTTCTATCTCCACGATTCTGTCGCCATTCTTTATGCCGGCTTTTTCAGCAACAGCGTTTTTACTTACCTCGCCAACCTCGGGATACAAGAAAGGCATAATCCCAATATCCATAACTTCTGTATTTTCGCCGAATATGTTTTTCCCTGTTTTCTTTTCAGGAGTTACGGGAAGCTCAATGATTTTTCCTTCTCTTTAAGATATCCATACTCAGCACAATTTCGACAAAGATTTCTCCATGTTGGTTTAAACTCTAATTCATCCAAATATTCCAAGAGACTTTTGAAATGCACTCGACATTCAGTGCAAAGCCTGTCTATTGATTGAGGAGCAGTCGCGGCCACCTGAATACATTTATCCTCCTTGCAATCCAGAATCCTTAAAGGATTTATTTCCAATCTCTTTTTGCAATTTAGGCAAAGTTTCTGTTTTTTTGATTCAAAATATGCCACCAACAATTCTTGATATTCCTTACGACATTTTGGACAACCAATTGAATTGACCTGAAATTGAATATTTTTGATTCCAATACTAGTTACAACGCGATGCGCCAATTGAATAAGCTGCGCATCTAAAATTGGATCTTGCTCACCAAAAGCATCGAAATTTGCTTGAAAATGTTCTCGGTAACGTCCTTCCTGGGGACGATCGTATCGATAAACAGGTCCGGTTGAAAAAAGTTTCACTGGTTTTGAAAGCACATTCATCCCATGTTGAATATAAGCGCGGCCCAATCCTGCTGTTAGCTCTGGTCGCATTGCCACTTTGTCTCCACCCTTGGTAGTAAACATATATATCTCCTTATCCACAATATCAGTACCCTTTCCGATTGAACGGATAAAGAGGTTGGCGTATTCAACAGCTGGCGTATCAATGCGCTGAAATCCATATTCTAATGAAATACGCGAAAGTACTCGCCTAAGTTGATTCCAATAGGGTTGCTCGCCTGGTAAAAGATCCCGCATTCCCCTTGGCGGTTGCATTAAAATTTCTTCTTCCACTTGCACCTTAGCCTTGGGCTTAGCAATCTTTTTTGCAGCAACGGCAGACTTGACGGTTAATGTTTTTTTATCCATTTTTTTTACAACTTTCTTTTTTATAATTTTACCTTTTACTTGAGACATATAATTACAAAAGTTCATAAAGTTCATAAAGTTCAAAGTTCATAAAGTAAACGCATTCAAATACCTTATAAACCTTATGAACTTTACAACCTTTCGACTTTCTAAATCATTTAGAAAAACAATATAGGGGCACAGACCAGAAACAGACTATGTATTAATATTTAAAACTAGAGTATTTCTGCTTTCGAAATTGGCCAGGCGCGAATCAACACTTTTCCAATCACATCATTCTCAGGAAGCGCCCCCCAAGCACGAGAATCATGAGAAAATTGACGGTTATCACCCAATACAAAATATTCATCAGATTTAAGCGCTACTGTTGCTGTTCCATTTGTTATTGAGCCGGTTGGCAAATAAGTATGCTCGTCAAGTACTAAACCTTCGGGATGCTGATTATTAAAAATAGTAACCTTGCCTGCCTCAACCTTCACTTGTTCGCCTGGAAGACCAATCACACGCTTAATAAAAAATTGTTTGGGATCGCGAGGGTAGCGGAAAACCACAACATCTCCACGATTCAACTCCTTAAAGGATCCGACAGTAAAAAGATGCAGCCCATCAATGTTTGCACTAGTTTGCTTGTAGCCCAACTCATTAACGATCAAATAATCTCCATCTTTAAAATTTGGCTCCATACTCGCACCTTGCACGAAAAATGGTTGGAAAAGAAAAATTCTAATTGGTACAATAATAATCAATGCCCAGAAAAAAACTTTTACCACCTCCCAAAGAAAGCTTCCTACTCCATAATATACTTCTTCGTCAGCTTCAATAGTATTGTTTATTTTTTCCATATTTAATCAAAATAAGATAAATTCACCGTAAACACAACAATGGTACCACTTATTAGCCTCAGACGCAAGCCCCGTTAGAAGCCTATTAGAGGCATTTTGTCAATATTTTAAAATTAAAAATAAAATTAAACAACAATTTTCCAACCTAGACAATCACAGGAAAGCTTCTAACGGGGCAAGCCCCATTAGAAGCCTCTAATGCGCTGTTTTTTGACATTTTAGCCCAAATTGCGTACCATACTAACGATGGATGGTATCAAAAAAAAATCAACTTTAACGCCAAAAACAGAATTTGACTCCAATCCGGAATTGAACGCTGTTTTTCAACAACAGAAAACCCTCACCGCTTATTTTGCAAAAAAAGAGGAGCTCTACATTCCGCGTGAAGAAACGAGACAGGAAGAAAAGGATGAATTAAAATTTCAAAAAGGACAACTACTACGAAAAATATTATGGACTTTTTTGATAATTGCACTATTACTCTTGATTTCTTTTGCAATATTTTTTTTTAGCAAGACATATATTACTACTAAAAAAATGAATGGTTCTTCCAGACAAACAACATTATCTCAAGATATGAAATCACTTTTTGCTCCGATTATGCCATCGTCCGATGAGCATACTTTAAAAGGAGAAGATAAAGGGCGCATAAATATCTTATTGCTTGGTGCAGCAGGAGAAAACAAGCCGGGAGGGAATCTCACTGACACAGTGATGATTATGAGTATCGACACCAAAAATAAAAAGGTGGCGCTACTTTCTCTGCCCAGAGATCTCTACGTCCAAATTCCAGACTCAAATTCATTTACCAAGATCAATAGTTTATATAAAATAGGACTTGCTCAGCAAAAAGGGACTGACCTAATCAAACAAGCCGTAGAAAAAGTTACAGGCATTTCTATTGATTATTATCTTACTGTTGATTACAATGCTTTTGCAAAAATTATCGATGACATTAATGGTATCAATGTGATGGTTGAGCGCGACATTTATGACCCAACATATCCCGGACCAAATTACAGCTATGAACTCTTTTCTTTAAAAAAGGGTGCTCACTTACTTGGTGGCGACACAGCGCTAAAGTATGTTCGCGAGCGGCACGACGATCCCGAAGGTGATTTTGGCAGAGCCAAGCGTCAACAGCAAGTCATTCAAGCAATTAAAAGCAGATTGTTTTCAATGCAAACATTATTTAATGTTGTCGCATTGAATAATGTACTCAACACGCTTGGAAGTAATATAAAAACTGATATGTCTTTTGATGACATTGAACAGTTCATAAAATTAAGCAAGGTTGTAGACACACAAAATATCACCAATGTTGTTGTTGACGCCTGGAAACCGGACAGTTTGCTTAAAGTGTCACATATAACATTGGGCGATGACCGTGCCTTCATTTTGATTCCACGTGTCGGAAGTTATAGTGAGATACAAGACCTCGCGAAAAATATTTTCGATCAAACCGAATTAAAAAAACGCCAATCATTAATCACACAAGAAGCTGCCAGCATTGAAATCATCAATCAGAGCACTGACAAAGAGCTTGCCAATAAAATAAGAAAACTACTGACAGAAAAATTGGGCTTAAAAAATGTACAAATTGTTTCCAGTAATTCTATTGAAATCACAGACAAAACAATTATCAACAGCGGTTCGGATTCTGAAAAAATATTTACCCTAGACGAACTCATCAAAAAACTTCCCGCTTCTTTTAATTCCGCAAAAACAGAGTCCACCAGTGACTTCACAATTACGCTTGGAAATGATCTAATTGATTTGTATAAATATGAAGAAGACACCATGGAGGAATTAAACAATAATTCAGATAATCAAGAAAATTTTGATTTCACGAAAGGGATTAATTAAAAAAAATTAAAATTTTAAATCTCAATGTCAAAATCTCAAATCTCAATAAAATCCTAAATATCAAAAATTCTAATTTTAAGACATTTGAATTTGAGTCATTTATTTGTCATTTGTTATTGAGATTTAAGATTTAAAAAATAAAATAAACACTCAAAACTTTTTATTATCATTAATTATCTTAAAACAATATGAAATTAATAGTAGGTCTCGGCAACCCTGGCAATCAATATGAAAACACTAGGCACAATGCCGGCTTTATTATGCTTGGCGAAATTCAAAAAGAACTTTCGTTTCCCGAATTTGAATTCAGCAAAAAATTCAATGCGGAAATTTCAGAAGGAAATTTCAATGGCCAAAAAATAATTTTAGCCAAACCACAAACTTTTATGAATCTTTCCGGACAGAGCGTATCTTCACTTATAACTTTTTATAAAATCCCACTTGAAGATTTAATTGTGCTTCATGATGATCTTGATATTAATCTGGGTGCATTTAAAATTTCCACAGACTCTTCAGCTGGCGGACACAATGGCGTGACTTCTATTTTTGAAACACTCGGTTCGCAAAAAGTGAGGCGCATCCGCATTGGCATTGAAGGCATTGAAAAGAAACTTGAGCGAAAAATGTCTGGCAGCGATTTTGTTTTGCAAAAGTTTTCACAAGAAGAAATTGAAATCATTAAAAAACTTTTACAAGAAATCATAAAAAATATTTAGCATATTTTCTGTGCAAAAAAAATGAAGATATAAAAAGTGCCGTTCTTCGTAATTACGAAAACAGCACTTATGGCCTCAATTGGAGCAGGCCCCGAAATCTTCACGCCTTCTACCTTGCTGACGAAAAGAACCAGCGACAGTGCGTCTATCAAGAAATACAAGGCCGCGACAGATCCTCATAGCATTTTTGAAAAGATGCGGCATTATATCTAGAAGTAAAGAGCAAAATGCCATCCCCATAGTTATAGCTATGAGGCATTGCAATATTTCCATTAACGCTGCCATACTGGACACCTCCCTCTTTTTTTATTAAACAGCTACCATATCCCCTTATTATACTCCTTTTTTGACCATTTGTCAATATAAGAGTAAGGGAATATACTTCATACATATATCAATACTTTCTTATTTCAATGAATCCCGCAGTGAAAATTCGAAATATGTCACCCATTTGTACTCGATTCTTGAATCCAGCTTAAAGCAAAGAAAACAATAATTATTTTCAGAACATTTTTTTTGGTCAAAGACCATTCGAATTTCTACTGCCGGATGAAATATCTCAATGCCCTAAACACAATTTCAGGACTTGGCGCAAAGAAAATGAAGCTACTGATGAGTTTTTTTGAAAACTCGGAGCATATTTGGACAGCTAGCTATAGTGAACTCTTAAAATCAGGGGTTGGCGAAAGCATAGCGCAAAAGATTATCACCGAAAGAGCGTCGATTAATATTGAAAATGAATGGGAAAAATTGCAGCAAGAAAACATTCTTGCGGTCAGTCTTGACGACCCCCGCTACCCAGCGCTACTCAAGCAAATTCCAGACAATCCCTATCTTGTATATATGAAGGGAGATTTAACCTGTCTTGATCTTCCACTGATTGCAATAGTCGGCTCGCGCAAGTTGACGCAATATGGCAGCCAAGTGACCAGAGGTTTTGCCAGGGATTTGGCTAACAGCGGCGTTTGCGTTGTCAGCGGACTTGCCTTCGGGGTAGATGCTATGGCGCATCTAGGAGCACTTTCCGCCAAGGGAAAAACAATTGCAGTGCTTGGTAACAGCTTAGACAAGGCGAGCATTGCACCGCGCACCAATTTTCAACTTTCTGAAGATATCCTTGCTGGCGGAGGATTACTTATCACCGAATTCCCCGTTAAAACCTCAGCAAGCATAGGGACTTTTCCTGCCCGTAACCGCATTATGGCCGGAATGAGTCTTGGAACGTTGGTTGTGGAAGCAGCGGAAAAAAGTGGCAGTCTGATTACTGCCAATTTAGCATTGGATTACAATCGCGATGTTTTTGCTGTGCCTGGTTCAATCTTTTCGCCTCAATCAACCGGCACACATTTACTTATTAAAGCCGGCGCCAAACTTGTGACCTGCGCTGAGGATGTTCTTGCGGAATTAAGACTTGAAAGTGTTGAAAAAATCCCCGAAAAGACGGCGAATTTAAAGTTAACAGATGATGAAAAAAAGGTTTATACTGTTCTTTCGCATGAAAGCCTACACATTGACAGAATATCAAAACTGACTAAACTTGAAACATCGACCATTTCTTCCATCTTAGCAATGATGGAAATAAAGGGCGCAATCAAGAACGTCGGAGGACAGAATTATATCAGGTTATAAAGTTCATAAAGTTATAAAGTTCATAAGGCAAGAATCGAAAATATTTCATCATTATAATCATAAAGCTCGTAAAGTCTATAAAGTTCATAAAGTAAAATTCAGAAAATACTTTACAAACTTTAAAAACCTTATAAACTTTATAAACTATTTTTCATGAAATTAATAATCGTCGAGTCCCCTACCAAAGCCAAGACAATTACAAAATTTTTGGGTAAAGGTTTCACAGTAAAATCTTCTTTTGGTCATGTGCGCGATCTGCCAAAAAGTGGTATGGGTGTTGATATTGAAAAAGATTTCACGCCAACTTATGAAATTCCAGACAAAGCACGCATCAAAGTGGCTGACCTTTTGAAACTATCCAAAAAAGCTGACGAAGTGATTCTGGCTTCCGATGAAGACCGCGAAGGAGAAGCTATCGCTTGGCATTTAGTTGAAGCCTTAGGCTTAGACAAGAAAAACAAAAAACCATATTCCCGTATTGTTTTTCATGAAATAACAAAAACTGCAATTGAAAATGCTCTCAAAAATCCACGCACTATTGATATAAATTTGGTTGACGCACAGCAAGCCAGGCGCGTGCTTGACCGCTTGGTGGGATATGAACTTTCTCCATTTTTGTGGAAAAAAATTCGTCGCGGCCTTTCCGCTGGACGCGTGCAATCAGTGGCACTGCGCTTTATTGTTGAGCGCGAACGAGAAATTCAGAAATTTGAAGCTGAAGAATTTTGGACAATTTCTGCCAAGCTACAAAAAGAAAAAACTAACGATGAATTTGAAGCCAATTTACTAGAACAAAACGGAGAAAAAATTGAGCAAACAATCACACTGAAACTTTTCACTGGAGAATATAAAACTAAAAAAAGTGTTATCGCCAACAAAAAAACAGCCGACCAGATTACTGCCGAATTGAAAGATGCGAAATATCAAGTTTTATCAGTTGAGAAAAAAGAAACCCTGCGAAATCCATCTGCACCTTTCACAACTTCAACCTTGCAACAAGCTGCCATTAGCAGTTTTGGTTTTTCCGCCAAACAAACAATGATGACAGCACAGAAACTTTATGAAGAAGGTTATATCACCTATATGCGAACCGACAGTATGAATTTGTCATTGGAATCGCTGATGAGTGCACGAAAAATAATCGAAAAGGAATTTGGTAAAAACTACTCATTGGAAAGTCCGCGTTATTTCAAAACCAAATCAAAAAGCGCGCATTCGCCCAACTGATCCAGAAAAAACTCCAGATGAATTGATGCCTATTTTGGAACCCAATCAATACAAACTATATCGCCTAATTTGGAATAGAATGATTGCCTGTCAGATGCAAAGTGCAAAACTAAACTTTGTTAAAGCTGATATTGAAGCTGAAAACAAAAAAAATAAATACTTACTGCGCGCCACTGGCTCAACCGTAATTTTTGACGGATTTTTGAGAGTATATGCAAATAGAGCTGCGCAAGCTGAATCATTTTTGCCAGAATTAAAAAAGGGTGATGCGCTTTCCGCTTTGGAAGTTTTGCCATTGCAAAAATTCACCTCTGCCCCACCGCGCTACAATGAAGCAACTTTAGTCAAAGTTTTGGAAGAGCATGGCATCGGCCGACCATCCACTTATGCTCCGACCATTTCCACTATTATTGATCGCAAATACGTGGACAAAAATGAGGACAAGCGATTGTTTCCACTAGAAATTGGTTTTCCAGTTAATGACCTGCTCGTAGAGCACTTTCCGGAAATTGTCAGCATCGATTTTACAGCAACCATTGAAAAAAGTTTCGATGAAATTGCTGAAGGAAACAAAACCTGGGTGCCGGTGATTCGCGATTTTTATGAGCCTTTTCATAAACTACTGGAAGAAAAAACTGACAGTGTCAAAAAAGAAGATCTGGTGGAAAAATTAGATCGACCTTGCCCAACTTGCGGAGCTGATTTGATTATGAAATTTGGACGCTTCGGCAAATTCATTGCTTGCTCAAATTATCCAACTTGCAAATATACCGAAAAAACTGACAGTGAAAAAAAGGAAGACGAAGAAAATTCTGGCGTTATTTGTGACAAATGCGGAGCCCCAATGGTTGTAAAGCGCGGAAGATTTGGCGCATTTTTGGGTTGCTCAAAATATCCAGAATGCAAAAACATTATGAATATCGAGAAAAAAACCGGAGTGAAATGTCCCAAGTGCCAAAAGGGTGACATTATTGAACGCAAATCTAAAAAGGGCAAAATGTTTTATGGCTGCAATAAATATCCAGAATGTGACTTTGTGATGTGGAACAAACCAACTGGCGAAATGTGTCCAATGTGCGGACAGCCACTTGCTTTTGCTGCCAAAGGAAAAGTGAAATGTCCAAATAAGGATTGTGGATTTGAAAAAGATTCCCTATAGCAATCAAAAAAACTTTATGAAAAAACATCACTACTTACTAGTTGATGTTTTTTTATCTTTATCACTCTCTTGTTCATTTTGCCAAGCAGGAGTAAAATTGGATTATAAACAAATATAGTTCTTTAGGGAGGTGCTATGCAAGATGCAGCATTCATACCAAGGGTTGATGAGGATGGTTTTCTTCTACCAATCGATGTTTTTGAAAATTTTGAAAACTGCCCAAGTTGTAACAAGCTAAACCTAATAAATCCCGACACTGGCAAGGCAAACGAATGCTATCGTTGTTATGGACCAGCTAAGATTGCATTTGAGAAATTTAAAAAAGAGGTTGAAATAAAAAATTTCAAGAAAATGCAGACGGGCAATAAAATGGAACAGAACATTCCGGTTTGCAAAGTTTGCGGCAAGATTCACTAATCCAAGAAGGGGGAATCCCCACATAAAGTCCCACGATTATATCAACGGACTTTTTCTAATTCTACCCATAACAATACGGATAAATTCTTGCCTCATATCCCCCACTGTCATATACTAACAGTAGCAATAAATTGATACTGTATTTGGTACTATACTTTTATGGACAACATCACACTCGAAGATATTATTGGGTCACTACGAAACCCGCCATCAGAAGGTCGCAAAAGAGTTATAACCGAGGCTTACTATTTTGCTATTGAAGCCCACAAGGGACAAAAGAGACGCTCTGGCGAGGATTACGTTCAGCATCCTTTTGCAGTAGCAAGAATCTTGGCAGAAATTGGAATGGGAGGAAAGACGATCGCAGCGGGACTTATGCATGATATTCCAGAGGATACCCAAATCACCCTTACTGATATTGAAAAAAAATTCGGTAGCGAAATTGCTGCGATGGTTGATGGTGTGACAAAACTTGGAAAAATAAGACTGCGAGGATCTCACGAAGAATATTTTTTGGAAAATTTAAGAAAAATGATCCTAGCTATGGCTAGCGATATTCGAGTTGTCATTATTAAGCTGGCAGATCGCTTGCATAATATGAGAACACTGGAGTTCAACCCACAAGATAAACAGCTTCGAATTGCACGCGAAACTATGGAGGTTTTTGCGCCGATTGCCAATCGTTTAGGAATGGGAGAGATGAAGTCACAGTTGCAGGATTTATCCTTTAAATATCTTGATCCGGAAAATTATACCCTGGTTCAAGAAATGGAGGAAAAGCACTACAAAGAAAAAGAAAAATATGTCATCCAAGCAATCAGCGAAATTGAGATTGAGATGAAAAAAGAAGGAGTCACAATCGTTGAAATTAATGGCAGAGCCAAAAGTCTTTACAGTCTTTTTCTTAAACTGCAAAAACATGATATGGACATCACGAGAGTGTATGATCTGGCAGCAATACGCATCATTGTCCAGGAAGTTGCTGATTGTTATGAAACACTTGGCATAGTGCATAAAAAATATCGTCCTATGATCGGACGGATCAAGGATTACATCTCTTTGCCAAAGCCAAATGGTTATCAATCAATCCATACAACAGTTTTTGGGCCAGATGGAAAAATCATTGAAGTCCAAATAAGAACTCAAAAAATGCATTCGGAGGCGGAATTTGGAATTGCAGCCCACTGGATTTATAGCGAAAAGAAAAAGAAGAATTGGAAAGATTTTCTTTTTAAAACAAAGAAAGGTGTTCCAGAAAAAGAAATCGAATGGGTTAAGCAGCTCCGTGAATGGCAAAATGAGATTGGCAGAGATGATGAAGAATTTATGCAAAGTTTGCATATCGATTTTTTCAAAAATCACATCTTTGCATTCACCCCACAAGGAGATATTATTGATCTGCCAGAAGATGCAACCCCCATTGATTTTGCTTATGCAATTCATGGTGAAATTGGAAATCACGCTGTTGGGGCAAAAATTGACAGAAAAATGGTTCCACTTGATCACCATATTAAAAATGGAGAGGTTGTAGAAATTCTAACATCCAAGGAACGCAAATCGCCAAACGCAGACTGGCTAAAATTCGTCAAAACTTCCGTAGCCAAATCACACATTCGCCGCGAATTAAAAAGAATAGAAGTTTTGAAATAATACAACATTTCCTGAACAAAATTTTCAACAAAAAATATACTCCTTGATTAAGGAGTATATTTTTTTGTTCTTGCATTTTAGTTTTGGTGTGACATCTTTTCCAAAAGTGAATCAAGATCTTCCTGGGAATAATATTCAATCACAATCTTTCCACCGTCTCCAGACTTATTAACGCGAACTTTTGTTCCAAGCATCCCAACCAATTCATCTTCCAATTTTTTGATTTCGGGATCAACATTTTTACTGCGATTATATGATTTTACTGAAACTTCTTTGGTTTTATCCTCTGTTTGCCTCACAGTTAAATTACTCTTTAGAATTAATTCATATAGCGCGCGTTGTTTTTCTGGATTATCTAGTGATAAAATTGTTTTAGCGTGTCCTTCTGTTATCTTTCCTTCAATCAAACCTTTTTGAACTTCAATAGGCAAATTCAAAAGACGAATTTTGTTAGCAACCAAACTTCTCGATTTTCCCATTTTTACAGCAACTTCTTCTTGATTCATCTGAAATTCATCGGCAAGTTTTTTATAAGCCTTACCCTCTTCAATTGCATTCAAATCGTGTCTTTGAATATTTTCAATAATAGCCAACTCCAGCTTTTCCAATTCATTAACATCGCGAACAATAACAGGAACTTTTTTTAGTCCAATAAGCTTCGAGGCTTGAAAGCGACGTTCACCCGCAATAAGCTCATATAAATTGCCTTTTTTGCTGACAATAAGCGGTTGAATAATTCCATGCACCTTTATTGATTGTGCAAGATTTTCAAGTTTCTCATCATCAAAAAGATTCCTTGGTTGATGAGGATTTGCCACAATTTGATGGACATCAACTTCGATCACAAAATTGTCACCACGGATTGATTCGTCACCCGCGCTAACTGTCCTTTTGGAAAATTCTTCAGCATTTTGAAATGTTTGCGAAGGCGCTGCTGCTGGCTGCTTGCTTGGGATAAGAGATGACAGTCCCCTGCCAAGACCGAATTGTTGACTCATAAGATTACAGTTACAAGTTCATAACGTTCATAAGGTTCATAAAGAAAGATGCTTTATAAACTTTAAAAACTTTATAACTTTAAAAAAACTTATTGTATTTTATTTCTTTTTTCCTCATCATCTCGCGCTACCATTTCTTTTACGAGATTTTTATATGATCGTGCTCCCTTGGAAAGACTATCGAAACTCAATATTGATTTTCCATAACTAGGCGCTTCAGCCAATCTTACGGAGCGTGGAATCACACTTTCAAAGACGTGTCCCGGAAAATGATTGCGCATTTCCTTGACAACCTGACGAGCCAATCTATTTCTGCGGTCATACATTGTAAGCACTGCACCCATAATTTTCAAATTAGGTTGCAAATGTTTTTGCACAAGCTCAATTGTTTGCAGAAGCTGACTCAATCCCTCAAGAGCATAGTATTCGGTCTGCACCGGAATAAGCACTTCATCGCTCGCCACAAGCCCGTTTATTGTGAGTAGTCCAAGACTTGGCGGACTATCTATGATGATATAGTCATAATCTGTGCGAATCTGTCTTAAAACATCATACAGTTTGAATTCTCGGTTATCAAAGTGCACCATCTCAACCCCCGCACCTGCCAAATCTTGCGAGCTCGGCAAAAGGTCGTGCCCAGCTTCCTCAGCTCTAATGATGACATTTCTTGGATGATCCCCTCCAACTAGTGTGCTATACAAACCTTTCTCTAAATTACGAATGTCCACACCAAGGCCGGAAGATGCATTTCCCTGTGGATCAAGATCAACCAAGAGCACCAATTTGCCCATAGAAGCCAAATAAGTTGCAATATTAATAGCGGTTGTGGTTTTTCCCACTCCGCCTTTTTGATTTATCAGTGAGATAATTTTAGCCATCTGTTTATATTGTAATATTGATAAATTGTTACATTGTTTTTCAAGTTCAAAAAAAATCAATGGCATTTAACAATATAGCCATATGACAATATAACAATGTAATGATAACACATTGACAGTTCCTTTTCAATATACTATCATTTATAGGTAAAAAGGCTTCAGATAGCCTTAATGAGCCCAAGTGGTGGAATTGGTATACACGCACGACTCAAAATCGTGTGGCGCAAGCCATAAGAGTTCGAGTCTCTTCTTGGGCACAGAATAAAGCAAAAATCTTCGCTTGCAAAGTGGAGATTTTTGCTTTATTGTAGACACAAGTATTGATATGATCTTTAACAATTCGAAAGGAGGACTCAATGCCTATATCAGAAAAGGAAACTTACAGGATTTCCGCAAGCATGACCAATGAAAAAATGGCTGCGAAAAAAAACGTCATAACAGATGCACAAATCGGAAGTGCAGAATATCACAAGAGGCTTGATGTGGAGCCAGATATGAGTCTCTTGCCACCATATTGTTTTTTACGCTACAGAGTATAAATACCAAGGAGGAAGAAAAATATGTGCGAAAAAACTTTTATTCTGAATGACTATCATTACAGCCGCAGAGAGACTAATGAAGCTTGGAGAATAAGAAATATGCCAGACGGAGAAAAAAAGGATGCGCTCATTAAATATTTCGAAATTGAAATAGGGAAAAAATTCCCAGAAAGTGAACCAATCGAGATCGGCCTTAATACTGATACGGCCTTTATGGACAATCTGGAAACACGAACCAACACCACACAAACACATTACGGAGTAAGAATTGCATATTGTCCATAAAAACTGGAAACACAAAAGCCCGCGCTAACGCACGGGCTTTTTCATTTTCTTCTAAAAAACAAATAACATTTTCGTTTATCTCCTCTTTACAGTTTTTGCAATTTTAATAACGCGTGAACGTGTTTTTGGCATTTGGCGAACAATATGCACTGTTGTTGGCTTAGTTTTTTTGGCAGCGCGAGCTTCGCGCAAGCTGCGGAAAATTCTTTTAAGCATAACAAGCAGCAACGCAATCAAAACGATGAGTAAAAGTAATTTCAGTCCAAACACAACCCAAAGACCACCCTTATTTTGCGAAAAATTACCAGCTCCGACACCATAATCAGCAAAAATAACTCTTATATAACCCTTGTCCTGAGCCAATTGAGTTTGGGCTGGGTTTGGATATATCGCAATCTCAGGTTTAACATCTGACGAAGAAGTTGGCTGCTGTGGTGCAGCGGAAGTAGCTTCGCCCTCAGCAGCTATGCCCATTGGATAATAATATCTTGGCGGAACTTGCTGAGTTTTTTCTTGCACAACCCTGCCGCCAACCTTTTTTAATTCTCCAAAAGCTGAAGCGAAATTTTCCACTGGAACCTGCACCACAATAGATCCATTTTTCAAGCTATTCGAAGCGTAGGAGATAAATGTTGCATAAATATTTCCCTTACTTTTTGTTGCAATATCTGAAATAGCTTTCTTGGCAGTTTCCAAATCACTGACCACAATCGCAAGTTCCCCACTTCGCAAAGCATCTTCGGGAAGTACAAATTGATTTTCTCCATTGCTTGAATTACTTGGCATAGAATAAAATCTTTTTTCACTGCTATTCATTTGCCCGCGCGAAAAACTATACATTCCACCATTTCTAACTTCACGCATCTTCCAAGAAGCGGAAGCTATCGAAAGAAAAATAATTGCAAACAAAATAATGCCGCCAACAATTATAAATACTTTTTTATGTTTTCCACCAAGCCCGCAGCACTTGGTAAATGTTTCCCTGGTCGGGTAGACTTTTGTTTCTCCGCCAGAGGCGGATCCGCCTCTGGCGGACATTTCACCTTTAATCATTTTATTTTTGTGATTTAAATTTTATATTAATAAAATTATACCACACTTTTTTTGAAAAAGAAAAAAGGCGTTATCGGTAATTCGATAACGCCTTAATAAACAAATTAAACCATTTTCATCTTCTGAGTTTCAATGTCAACAAGCACCCTTATTTGATGCATATGTGGCAACAATTCATGAAAAAATTCTGAAGCCACTTCATGAATTAGCCGGTTATAATAATTTACAACCATTCTGGCGTGTTGCTCATGAATACCAGGACCATAACTAACGGCAGCTAATGTTAGAAATTTCTTATCTTCATGCCAATGAGATTTGATAACACCAAACGCTTGCTTTATTACCTTGCCAAGATTTGGGTTGTATTGACCAGCAATAAGCGCCACATTGGGAATATGAAGAAAATCAAAAGCAGAACCTCCACCAACACCCAATATCCACTCTTTGTGATTCAGTTCCACAATCTCCCGCTTCGATTCCCTAATCTCTGCTATGTGCTTAATATTACCCATTAACAATGGCAACAAATCATAACGCATTTGCTCTGGCATATCAGAAAAAAAGGATATCAGATAAGCAGACATTTCTTCTTCATTAATATTACTCGGCATTTTGGAGAGATACACCTTTCCACCTTGATTATTATGAAGAATAAGTGCTTCTTCATCTGTCTCAATTCCAACAACGATCGGATAAAGCTGATAATGCAATTCCCTGTAGGCTCTTTCCATTTGACCCCTGAAACCCGTAGCACCCTCGATGGATTTTTTTACATTGAATTCATAACCAGCACATCCGCGTTTCGGATCACCCTTACTAAAATGATAGGTTATAATCGCCAAACATCCATTGCCGGTACGATGATTATCTTCAAGTATCCTACTGAGACCTTGCTGGAAAGTAAGCCACCCCATATTGAATTTTCCACCAATATTGCGGAAATTTCTGAGATATCCCAACCTTGCCTTACAAAACCTTGAAACAAGCAATCTTCCATCGCCGCATTTAAAGATCAGCATTTTTGTCGGATGTCTCTCTTTGTATTTATGCAGTTCATGTGATTGATCCAAAAATGCCTCGGAATAATCTGCATTAATACGCACGAGCTCATCAACTTTACTCTCAAATTCGGGTGGCACAATAATTTTCTTTGACATCCGTTACCCCTCCTAGTTTTGTGATTAAATTCTATATTTTTAAAAAACCTTATTGCCTATATTTTTACACACAACTACAAACTTTACTCCCAAGTTCCATTTATGTCAACCCCGTCAAATCCAATTTTTACAAATCAGTTCCGGAATAACTAAGGTTCAAGCTCTTATTTATCAAAGGAAAGTCCGGAACAATATTACCTGGACCCATAATCCCAAAAAGTGCCCAATTGCAAAATGAAGGATCGCGAGGAAAACAGCGTTCGATAACACCATTTTTAATTTCAAGTGCGCACAAAATTTCTCCACGCCAAGACTCCACTGCGCCGATTGCAAAACCATCCTTAATTTCGATATCTGTAGTTATTCCGCCACCTGCCATTTCAGCAATCAATCTTTCAATTAATTCAATCGTTATCTTCATTTCTTCAATACGAACCAAATAGCGCGAATGCACATCTCCCTTTTTTTTCAAAGAAACAGTTGTTGGATATTTTTCATAAGCAGCATATGGATGATCACGACGCACATCGCGATCAAGTCCTGATCCGCGAGCAGCAATTCCAAGAGCACCGAAAGCCTTTGCTGCTTCAAGCGGAAGCACACCCGTTGTTTGAAGACGATCTAAAAATCCATCGGAAGCCAAAGCTAAATTTACAATCTTATTCATTTCAGCGTAAGCATCTTTAGAAACTTCCAATATATTTTTTAATTGCATTTCACTTAAATCTCTTGCAACACCGCCGATAGATATAAACTCTCGCCAAAAACGATTACCAAAAATGTCATCAGAAAGACGCATCATTCTTTCTTTAATGCGAAATCCATTAGCTGCAATAAAACTATACCCTGTTCCCATCCCACCAATATTAGCCAGGTCGTGAATATGCATTGTCAATCTTTCAAGTTCCAAAACAAGTGTGCGTAGCATTTTGGCGCGATCAGTCAAATTGCAATTTGAAATAGTTTCAATTGCTTGGATATATGCCAAGGAGTGAGAAGCTGCCATATCACCGGAAATTCCTTCGACGTATGGCAAAGCATCCTTAGGACTTTTTCCTTCCATCAATTTTTCAACTCCCTTATGTGTGAAAAATAATTTTCCTTCCAAAGTCAAAATTCTTTCTCCAGCAACATTAAAGCGAAAATGTCCCGGCTCAATGATCCCAGCATGAATAGGCCCCACTGGAATTTCAAAAATTCCTTCACCAGAAATATGATGCATTGGATATGCAACATTTGCCTTTTCAAGTTTTGTGTTCCAAATAAAATCTTTTTGTAGAGGATGCACTCCTTCTGGAATATTTTCGTGGTTCACCAATCTTCTTGAATCTGGATGACCTTCAGCTACAACGCCAAACATATCCTGCATATATCGCTCATACCAGTGCGCAGCCATAATTGTTCTTGTAATTGAGGGATAACGTGGATCATTTTCCGGCAAGCTCGCTGAAAGTTTTAACCATTGATGATTTGCATCATCTCCAAAAATAACATTCACACCAAAAGTCTGATTTTCTTTGCGATTATCCGTGCCATACAAAGATGACAAAAATAATTTGTGTTCATCAACAAGTGATGTGACAACTCCTGCCAAATCTTCTCGCGAAACTGTTGCAAAAACAGTATCGTTTTTTTGCTCAACGATGATTACTTGGGGAAATTTTTTGAGAATATCATGGATGCTCATTTTTTTGTAAAAATCAATTTTGAATTTTGAATTCTGAATTTTGAATCAATTTTTAATGTCAAAATTTTTAATGTTTCAAAATTAAATCATTAATGAATTAGTGCTTCATTCGAAATTCAAAATTTGAAATTCGAAATTATCTATTTTGAAATGTATATTATATCTTTAGAGATCAAATCAATAAATTTAAGTCCGTCAGCTGATGAGAAAAAGAAAGTCAATCCAACAACCAAAATCAATTGCGCAATCATTACCCAATGTGTAAGGTTCCATTTTTCTCTCTTTCCTAAAGACGTGACGTCTTCCCCTTCAGAAAAAAACATTCCGATTGTTGAGCGAAGCATTGCATATGCAATCACACTTAAAGCTACAAAAATAAGCAGCGACAAAAATGGATGCAGCACAAAAGCACTAGTAAACATCGTATATTCACTTACAAACAAAACTGACGGAGGAAGTGCAATGATCGACAAAATACCAAACAAAAACAATGTGGCCGTGAAAGGTGCTTTCTTCATTAAGCCTTTTATTTTTTCCGTCTGTGTTGTTTTGTAATTGATCAATATTTCGCCCGCTCCGAAGAAAAGCATTGATTTTGTGAGTGTGTGTCCAATCATATGAATAACAGCCGCCAGAGCGCCAATTGGAGACAATGCCAGCGCAAAAGTGATGATACCCATATGCTCCACACTAGAATAGGCCAACATTCTCTTATAATTACTTTGCACTAACATCATAAAAGCAGGCACTATAATTGAAATAAAACCAAAAAACAAAAATAACTGTCCTGTCCATTCATTGCTTCCCAGTGTTAAATCAGTAATAAACCTGAAACGAATAATCCCATAAAGAGCGATATTGAGCAAAATTCCAGAAAAAAGACCTGAAATTGGAGAGGGTGCATTACTATGAGCATCAGCCAGCCAGATATGCATCGGCACTAAACCAAGCTTTGCTCCAAAACCAACAAAAATAAAAACAAAAGCCCATCTGGCAATATCAGGGGAAAGCAAATGAGCATTTTCCGCAAGACTTGTCAGAGTAAAAATATCACTGCCACTTATACCAGCCAAGGATGAGCCATAACCTAATAATAAAATTCCAAGCAAGCCCAAACTTATTCCTGTTGAACAAATAATAATATATTTCCAAGCAGCTTCAGCGGATGTTTTTTTGCGATAAAGTCCAACCAAAAATGTTGAGGAAAGAGTTGTGCCTTCGAGTGTCATCCAAAGCAAAAGTGCATTATTAGCCATAACCGTGATCATCATACAAAGAGCAAAAATATGAAACAATCCAAAATAAAGTTTGAGATCACTGAGTGTCAAAATATTTTCCTCATATTCGTGTCCAATATAACGAAAACTCACAATAGCTGCAGACATATATACAAAAGCAACTAGTGTCGCCATCAAAGCTGAAAAATTGTCCATTAGCCAAACACTATCAGACCAAGCAGCGGTGGTTTGAAAAAGAACCGGCAAAGACATTGCAAAAACTGAAGCTCCCGCAGTTAGTGCAAGCAAAAGACTGCTTTGACGAATATGTTTTTCTTTTTTAAGAAAAATCACGAAAGCTGTTGCAATAAAAATAATGATGATTGTGAGAATTGGACTCATAAATTTATTATTCGATTAAATTACGCAGGTCTTCAGTATCAGAAGAACCATGAAATTCCCTGATGCGCGAACCTAAAATTGATAAAATAAACGCACTTGCGACGATGATAATAAAAACGCCAAGCTCAATCAGTAGCGGCAATGATTTTACTGTTACCAGAGTAAAAACAGTCACACCATTTTCAATAATCAGCAGCCCTAAAATTTGAGAAAAAATATTGCGATGCACTATCATTGTCGCCAATCCCAATCCAACAAGTGCAATCGAGGCAAACAAAAGAGTGTCAAATTCAACCACACCAATAATTGGAGTTTGTTTCATCACAAAAAATGTTGCTCCCAAAATAACAACTGCCACAAAATAACTTGAGGCTGGACGAAGGAATGATGGCGAACTTATAAATTCCTTGTGTTTTCTTTGAGCATACCTGACCACGATTGGAATTATTATTGACTTAATCAGTATGGTTACAGCTGCAAACAACCATAAATGTTTTTTTTCTTCTTCTCCCAAAATAAAAGAAAGTCCAAAAGCTATCCCCGCGATGCTAAGTGAAGAAAATGCATAATATCTGAGCATCACTTGGCTGCGAGCGCGACCAAACAAAAGTATCACAAAAAACACGGCCAGCGCTGCAAACAATGTGTGGTATTCAATAGCAACCTCAATAACATATGAAAACATAGCGATCAACATTCCAAACATTGCCGTGAAAAAAGCGATTGACATATATTCTTGCATTCGATAAAATCTCATCTTAACAACCACGCTTTCCAGCAAAGCCAAGAGCCCCATTGCAATAACAACTTTTATGATTCCAATAAAAATGGCAACGATGCCAGCAACCAATGCTGAACCAATGCCAAGACTGGCCGCTACACCAACAGTTGCCGGAAAAATAAAATTTGAAAGCAAAATGGCAAATACTGTCAATTTAATCGCACTGGCATATTCAAGCATAGCCAAATAAGCACCGGAATATTCCAAAATCATTGCCTCGTGCACCATTGTAAGTTCAAGATGTGTTGCTGGATTATCCACCGGATAACGCGCATTCTCAGCTAAGGTTACCAACAAAAAAGCAAAAATTGAAAGCAATAAATATGGATGAGAAAAAACAAGTTGTTGCCCTATCATTCCATCTATCGCAAAAGTTCCACCTACAAAACTCATAGCAGCAAAAACCATAATAATTGTCGGCTCAACAAGAGCGGCTATCGTCATCTCGCGACTTGAACCCATCCCACCAAAAGCGCTCCCCGGATCAAGTCCACCAAGGACCAAAAAGATTGAACCAATCATAAGGATTCCCGCAACCACCAAGAAATCACTCATACTTGCAAGCTTTCCACCAACAAAAAGTAGTGGCAAAATGAAAGCCAATGCTATTGAGGTTGAAAAAACCACAAAAGGCACCACACGGAAAACCCAAGAAGTTGCAGCTGAGATAACCATTTGCTTTTTAAAAAGTGTGGCAAATGTGTAATATGGCAAAAAGGGAGACGCACCCTTTCGCCCTTGAAGCCGCGCCTTGCAAAATCGCACCAAACCGGAAGCAAACGGCGCAATTAAAATAATAAAAAATCCTTGTAACAATGTTGCTAATATTGGATTCATAAAACTATAATTAATGTGACAATTAATGTTCCCAAAACAAAAAGCAAATAATATTGAATGCGACCACCCTGAATCACGCGGACACGCTGCGCCAAAAAATTCAAAATGCCCGCAATCGGTTGATACAATTTATCTTTCCAAACAGATTTAAGCAACAAGGAAAAAGTGTACTTACGAATCCATATATTACTTTCAACAGCAGCTATTGATTTTAAAACCTTATCTCTTCCTAATAAATGCAAAAAGAAAAATCTAATTGGACCAGAAAAAGCCGTGGCAGAATATTGCATCGTTGCATCAATTGACTGTCCACAATCCCAAGTTTTATATTCCCTTTCAGTCACATTTTTACCAAAAAAATTATACAGCGCATATGTAAGTGCCAAGAAAATTACAAGAATCAAAAACACCATCGATGAAGAAAGATGACTTGTTATTGCACTTATTGACTCATCTGAAGGAGAAGTTGCTAAAATATTTCCATAACCATTAAGCCAGCCAATAATAGGTTTTGCAAAAATTCCTAAAATAAGCACGCCGAGCCCAAGTGTCATTACAGGAACGCTGAGCATAAAATCAGTTTTTTCAGATCTTTCGTCAATATGAGCTGTGCGAGGCAGTCCAAGCATTGAAATGCCAAAAATCTTAACCATAGCAAATATTGCCAATCCACCAATAAGACCCATCAGCGCAATACTGCCAAAAATAATGAGCATTGCAACAGAACTAAGCAGCGGACTACTAAGCAAGCTGATTGCGTTTTCAATTAGTCCCCATTCTCCATAAAATGTTCCGAATGGAGGAAGTGGAGATGCAGACAAAATCGCAATCAAAAATGCAAAAGAAAAAAATGGCATAATTTTAGCTAAGCCACCCATAACTTCAAGCCGCTTAGAATGAAAACGATTGATGATAATACCACTGCTTAAGAAAAGTGCTGTTTTGAAAAGTGCGTGATTTATTGCGTGAAAAATAGCAAACACCACGATAATATTTGAAATTATCACGATGCTATCATCAGAACTTTGCGACAAAAGATATATTGAAATTCCAAGCATCGTAAAAATAATTCCCATATTTTCAATACTACTATAAGCAAAGCCGCGCTTCATATCCCTCTCAACAACCGCATATAGCACGCCAACAAGCGCAGAAAGAAGACCCAATGCAATAACAACAATTCCAGCCCAATCAGGCAAATTTGTCATAGCAAAAACTATTTTAATGAAACCAAAAATTGCGACCTTGAGCATAAGACCTGACATCAAAGCTGAGATGTTGCTTGGTGCTTGAGGATGAGCCTCTGGAAGCCAAACGTGAAACGGAACAAGTCCTGCCTTTGATCCAAAACCAAACAAAAATAACAAGAATGTAAGCACGACTAGCATTGGTGAAAGATTTCCTGATAAAGCAGCAACATCAGCAAAATTAAAGAATAAATTTCCACCACTTAAAATCAAAAAACCTCCCAAAATTGCTGAGGCTCCAAGATGCGTCATAATAAAATACAAGAAAGCTGCGCGAACCGACTGGGAAGTTTTATCAGCCATAACCAAAAAGAAAGATGAGATACTCATCACTTCCCAAAAAAACATAAAGGCAAGCCCGTTATTGGACAGTAGCACTCCTTGCATTCCCAAAACGAAAACTACTGTCAAAAATTGCGTAAGCGCGGGATTATAAGTTTCTTTATAAAGCTCCAGATATCGCATACTATACACTCCCGCCAAAGCTGACACGCCACTAATAACGGTAAAGAAAATTGCGCTCAAAAGATTTATCGTTGGCGCAAAATCAAAAAGCCAATTCCAAGAAGCCAAAACAATTTCTTTTGGAGCAAAATTAAACAAATATAAAATTCCAGTTATAAAACCTATAACATTTACCAATACAAAAAGTTGAACAGATTTTTTCCATTGTCCGCCAAACAGCGCAAAACATCCCGCAAAAAATAAGCCAAAAAAATAAACAAAAAAACCGAAAGCTATAGAATCTATCGTCATAGAATTGTATTAAAAATTTTTCTGATTAAGCGCGCCAAGAACTCCACGCAAAATTTCAATGGGACGAGGAGGATTTCCAGGGATGCGAATATGCACAGGAATAACTTTGTCGACCCCACCAACCACAGCGTAAGAATCTTTCCAGATGCCGCCATCGATTGCCCCATCCCCAAGAGCTACCACAATGCAAGGACTAGGAGCGGCTTCGTAAGTTGTTTTGAGAGCATTTTCCAAATTTCGCGTCACCGGACCTGACACAAAAAGCATATCGCAATGACGCGGAGATGCCACAAAAGAAAGCCCGAAACGGTCAATGTCATAATAAGCATTATTCAGAGCTGTAAATTCAATTTCTTCAGCATTGGTGGAACCAGCATCAACCGCGCGAATTCGCAGTGATTTTCCACCATAAAGCCTTTTTATCGTTTCTTTTAGTTCTTGTCCAACAGCTTCAAATTGAGCATTTTCGGAAAATTCCCTGATTGCTTTTTCATTTTCTGTGACTTTTGGCCCAAATAGTAAGATTTTGAGTAATTGAAAAAATTTCATAAAAAAACGTTAACATTCATATTTACCACTTTACTAGCAATAACATCTATTCTGCTCGCTATTTTAATTTTTGGCAAGAGCCCGTCTTGGACTCAAATTTTCAATTTTCAATTCACAATTTTCATTGAATTTTCAATTTTCAAGTTTTTAATCATTTGAAAATTAATTCATTGTAAATTTATTGTAAATTGATCATTGATCATTGTAAATTAAAATCACAATAAAACAAAGACGACTACGAAGTTAAACGAATTTTATCAGTCGAGCTTGATTCCACCTCTTGAATGGTGTTTTCTGGCAACTCGAACACGTGCACTTTCTTTTTCGATGGCGGCAGCCACTCGCGCATATTCCATTTCGCTCATGGTTACTTTTTCATTTTTAATTTCTTCTGCTCTCTTTCTGGCTTCCTCTGCACGCTTCAAATCAATTTCACCAGCAGCTTCCGCTGTGTCAGCCAACACCACCAATGTATTGTTGTTAAATTCCACAAAGCCGCTTGAAACAACCAGTAAAGTTTCTTTTCCATCCACTTTAAACATAACCTCGCCAGCTTTTAGCGATGCGATATACGAACGATGATCAGGCATGATCGTCACTTCCCCATCTGTAACCGGAAGCGTGATCTGATCAACCTCCTGTTCGAAAAGCGTTCGTTCGGGAGTAACAATCTTAAATTTTATTCGTGAACTCATAAAATTATAATCAAGATACAATCACCAAGATACAAACATCAAACAAAATTCAAGCATCAAATTCCAAACGGCTTTGTTTTGAAAATTGTGATTTGAGATTTGTTTGGTTATTGTTTCTTGTTTCTTGGTTATTGCGGCGATTATTAATTATTTCTTTATTACATCATCAATACTGCCGCGCATATAAAAGTCCTGTTCTGAATATTCATCCATTTCTCCGTCAAGCAGCATTTTGAATCCGCGTACTGTGTCAGAAAGTTTCACATATTTTCCGGGAGCTCCTGTGAATTGTTCGGCTACGAAAAATGGTTGTGAAAGATATTTTTGAATTTTGCGAGCGCGCGTTACTAAAACTTTATCTTCATCGGAAAGTTCTTCCATTCCCAAAATTGCGATGATATCTTGCAAATCTTTGTATCGTTGCAGCACACGTTGAACTCCGCGAGCCACGTCATAGTGTTCTTGCCCCACAATATTTGGATCCAAAATTGTTGAACTTGAATCAAGAGGATCTACTGCGGGATAAATTCCCAATTCTGAAAGTCCGCGAGAAAGCACCACTGTTGAATCCAAATGTCCGAAAGTTGTGGCTGGAGCTGGATCAGTCAAATCGTCAGCAGGCACGTACACAGCTTGCACGGATGTTATTGAACCATTTTTAGTTGAAGTAATTCGCTCTTGAAGCTTACCCATCTCTTCAGCCAACGTTGGCTGATATCCCACCGCTGATGGAATTCGTCCCAAAAGCGCTGACACTTCAGATCCAGCTTGCGTGAAACGGAAGATGTTATCCACAAACAAAAGTACATCTTTGTTTTCCTGATCGCGGAAATATTCAGCCATGGTCAATGCTGACAAAGCCACACGCTGCCTAGCTCCAGGCGGTTCATTCATTTGTCCAAACACCAAAGTTGTTTTGTCCAAAACTCCAGATTCTTTCATTTCATGGAAAAGATCATTTCCTTCGCGAGTTCGTTCTCCCACTCCAGCAAAAACAGAAAATCCACCGTGCTCTTGCGCAATGTTTCGAATAAGTTCCTGAATAACAACGGTCTTTCCCACTCCTGCGCCACCGAAAAGTCCAACCTTTCCACCTTTTACGAAAGGGCAGATAAGATCAATAACCTTAATTCCTGTTTCAAAAATTTCAGCTTCAGTTGACTGCTCAGCAAATTTTGGAGCATCTCGGTGAATTGGAAGTTTCTTAGGACTTTCCAAATTTGGCTTTCCATCAATTGCTTCTCCCAAAAGATTAAACATTCGTCCCAAAGTTTCTTGTCCAACTGGAACTTGAATTGCAGCTCCTGTATCAATAACTTCCATCCCACGACGAAGTCCATCAGTCTGGCCCATCGCCACTGCGCGAACTTTTCCACTTCCCATATGCTGATGAGCCTCAAGCACGATCTGCTCATTGTCTCCAGTCTTAATGTTCAGCGCATTATAAATCTCCGGCAATTTTTCATCAAACTGCACGTCGACGACTGGACCGATTATTTGAATAATTCTACCAATGTTTTTCATAATATTATCACTTAATTATTTATAAAATATTGAAACAAATTACGATTTATAATTTCAAATTCCAAATTAAAAATTTCAAATCGATGCTTAAATTTCAAAATGACAAAATTGATACATTTTTACATTTGAAATTCATTTGATATTTGTTATTTTTAATTTGATATTCTTATCAAGTTTCCCTTTCTATTTATGCCTTATCCAAGCCCTAAACAGAATCAGAACCTCGAACGGTTGACAAAATGATGATTTGGGTGTATACTATCAGGTTGATGATTATTAAATCATTCCAACACTATCTCAAGGAGGTATCATCATGAAAGTAGTCGAGGACGTTAACATTAAAGTTGTTGTTGACCTCAAGGAGTTGGCCGATCTAGAAGATCGATCAATAAAAACCGTTGACGGAGAGCAAATCAAAATCTTTACAATAGCAAATGTTAAGATTGTTGAGAAAACAAGATTTGATTCGTCCGAAGAAAAAGGTATCATGGCAACCGCAACAATAGTTCTCAATGACAGATCGACATTAGTAATAAATGATGTCAATATGTTATTGAAAAAATTATTGAAGATAAAAATGTAACACAATCATCTTCAGCATATCGCCAACCGCCCTTTCGCAAGATTCTTTGCGAGGGGTGGTTTTTTTATTTTTTCAAAACTACTATCAAAATTTCAGTCAGCAGACTGATCAGCCTTTGGCTGACAATCAAACTGAAATCCTGAATTGCATTTTTGACTTTTTTCACCTTTGTGTTACTCTCCTAAATAAGCAATGTTCCTATAAAACAAGCACGCAAGGAGGTTTTTTATGAAACGTTCTTTTGCCGCAGTTGCAATGTTTTTATTGCTCCTTTCACCAACGATCGCCAGCTCTAATGTTGAGGCAGGCCCGATTCAAAAAGCTACGGCCATAATTATGGGAACCATTGTGATGCTTGTCTTTCTTGTTTTGTTCTTTGGAGCATACGCAGTAAAAAGAAACGACGAGGGGAAAAACAAAGAATGAACATTACATCTGTTCCACTCTCGCGCTCAAACATATTATTGTTTTGAGCGCTTTTTTTATTTTTCAAAGATACTATCAAAATTTAATTTCTTAAATTCTGAATTGTGTTTTTGAATTCTGCATTTCGCAGCCCGCATTCTATTTGCACCATATGAAGTACACCCTCCGGGCATAAACTCCGGCAAAAACAAGTGATGAGCGTTAAAAAATTTTGAAACGTAGCACCCGTCAGCAGACGCAGGTGCGAAGTGTAAATTTTAGCGAAGAATGCAGTTTTTGCCACAGTACCTTCATCCGGTGCGAGTTTTCTTCCCGCCTGCAACGCTATGCGTAGCATTGCGGGCAGGTCCTCCACGTTTCTTCCGCCAGCTGGCGGAGCGGGAAAAAGAAATGCGGAAATAAAATTTATCTCACAAGATTTCTCAGCTTCGCTCAAAATAACATTTTTTAAAAAACCTGGATTCCCGCCTCCGCGGGAATGACATAATAAACTTTATTCGAGAGCAGCGCGACCAGCGCTGATCTCAGCTATTTCCTGTGTGATCTTTCCTTGCCTGATCTGATTATATGCCAGCGTCAAATCTTCACTCATCTCACCTGCTGCGTCCGTGGCGTTTCTCATTGCAAGCATGCGCGCAGATTGTTCAGAAGCTTGCGATTCCAAAACTGCGTGAAAAAGTTGCATCTCAATCAATCGCGGAATTATAAACTCCAAAACTTCTTCAGGACTTGGCTCAACTTTATATTCAACAATCGGCTCTTCCAATCCATACTCCTTGGCCAACACATCCATTTCAGCAATTTGTTTTTCGATATCAATTTTTGAAATAGGCAAAACCTGGCGAATTCTGGTTTGTTGATTTACAGCGCTGACATAATCAGTATACACAACAACAACTTTGTCATATTTTTTTGCCAAATAATCTTCCATCACAATTTTTGAAAGTGGCTTGATGTCGGCGACAGTCGCAAATTTTCCACCATCTTCAAATGCAGCCACAATTTCACGTTGCATTTTCTTCACCATACTTTCACCTTTTTTTCCAATCGTAATAAAATCAATTTTGAGATCCTCGTCTTTGATTTTTGATTCAATTTTCTTTTTTCCAATACGGTTTATTTTCAGTTTTTCCGGATGCAAAATCTCTTCTTTAATTTTTTTTGCAACTTGAGTATTGAATGATCCACAAAGTCCACGATTTGATGTCACCACAACCATAAGCACACTTTTAACTTCACGCACTGCCAAAAAGCCGCTGCCTTGCGAAGATTCAAATGCTCGAGCAAGATTTGTCAGCACACTCCAAGCACTGTGAGCATATGGTCTGATTCCCAAAACGCTAGCCACCGCGCGCCGCATTTTGGCAGCACTAACCATCTCCATGGCCTTGGTAATCTTTCTTGTGCTATTAATCGAACGAATTCGACGTTTTATGTCTAATGATGAAGCCATAATTTAATAATAATTTTCAATGATCAATTTTCAGTTTTCATTGTCCTCCTGCGAGGATAAGTCTGAAACAAAAATTTTCAATGTTTCAATGTTTGAAAATTTAGAAATTGAGAATTGATTGTAAATTGTGAATTGTAAATTGAAAATTCTGCGTTTATGCGGTCTGGTATACTTCTTTAAACTCCTTAATCGCCTTCTCTAAACTTGCAATAACATCGTCACTTAGTTCTTTCTTTTCTCCAATAAGCGTAATCACATCCTTAGCTTGAGAATCCAAATATTTATGAAAATCTTTTTCCCAAGTTTTGATTTCTTCCACTGCCACATCATCCAAAAATCCATTGGTCAGCGCGTATAAAATTGCCACCTGATGCTGCACAACCATCGGTTCATATTGTCCTTGCTTGAGAATTTCCACTGATCTTCTTCCGCGTTCAATTTGCGCGCGAGTTTTTTCATCAAGATCGGATCCAAATTGTGCAAAAGCTTCAAGCTCACGGAACTGCGCCAATTCCAATCGAATTTTTCCAGCCACTTTTTTCATAGCTTTGATTTGAGCCGATCCTCCCACGCGAGAAACTGAAAGACCAACATTTACAGCTGGGCGAATACCCTTGTAAAACAAATCGGATTCCAAGAAAATTTGACCATCGGTGATAGAAATAACATTTGTTGGGATGTATGCACTAACATCTCCAGCTTGAGTTTCAATAATCGGAAGCGCAGTCATCGAACCACCACCGAAGTCCTCATTAAGTTTTGCGCTTCTCTCCAAAAGACGAGAATGCAAATAAAAAACATCTCCAGGATATGCTTCGCGTCCCGGTGGACGTTTCAAAATCAAGGAAATTTGACGATATGCCCAGGCGTGGCGAGAAAGATCATCAAAAACAATAAGCACATCTTGCCCCTTGTCCATAAAATATTCTCCCAAAGCGCAACCGGAATATGGAGAAATATATGAAAGCGCTGAAGATTCAGATGCTCCCGCTACCACAATAGTTGTGTATTCCATTGCTCCACGTTTTTCAAGTTCTCCCAAGATACGTGCAATTTTTGATTCTTTCTGACCAATCGCAACATAGATACATTTCATATTTTGACCCTTCTGATTGATGATCGTGTCGATTGCAATCGCAGTTTTTCCAGTTTGACGATCACCAATAATAAGCTCGCGTTGTCCACGTCCAATTGGAATCATTGCATCAATTGCTTTAATTCCAGTTTGCACGGGCTGATGAACACTTTTACGAGTAATAACACCTGGGGCAATTTTTTCCACAGGATAAAATTTATCAGCAACAATATCGCCCTTTCCATCCACTGGAATTCCAAGTGGATTAATCACGCGTCCAATCATAGAATCTGCAACAGGAATAGAAAGAACTTTTCCAGTAGCCTTCACCTCATCACCTTCTTTGATCCCAGTGTAATTTCCAAGTACGATAACACCAACTCGATCTTCTTCAAGATTAAGTGCCACCCCGATTTCTCCATTGGGAAATTCAACCATTTCCGATGCCATCAAGTCAGAAAGTCCTGAAACACGAGCCACACCATCTCCCATTTCAATAACCTTTCCAACTTTTTCAGTTGAAGTTTCAGTCTTGAATCCTTCGATTTGACTTTTCAATTGTTCAATTATGTAGTCTTTATTCATAATATAGAGTTATAAAGTTTATAAGGTTTTTAAAGTTTATAAAGTAAAATAAATCCCCACTTTACAAACTTTACGAACTTTACGAACTTTACGAACTTTTAACTTATTAATTTATTTTTTAATTTCTTTAATTGCATTGCAACCGATCCATCTATCACTTCATCCCCGACTTTTATTATAATTCCTCCCTGAATTTTTTCATCTTTTTTATAAATCATTTCAACCTCTTTTGCATTATATTTTTTTTTCACAAATTCCTTCACATCATCCAAAACTTTTTGTGACACATCTCCGCGACCGCAGACTTGGGTCACAACTATTCCATTTTTTGCATTATAAATTTCAGAAAATTTTTCCATTATTTTCCCTGCATTTTTCAATTGTCCATCGTTTTTTAATTGCTCGGCAAACTTTGACACAATAACTAAAATATCTTCCTGAGATTTGTTTTCAGTAAGTTCAAAAAGTGTTTGTGAATATTGTTTTACGGTTATTTTCATGATTATAATTTTGAATTTCCAATTTTGAATTTTGAATCAATTTTAAATTTCTTAATTTTTAATGTTTCAAACATTATGTCATTAGGATTTTATTCGAAATTCGAAATTCATACTTCGAAATTGCTAGTCATTTATAGCTTTTTCTATAATAGCCTTATCTTTTTCCAAATCCAACTTTTCATCAATAATCTTACTCGTAGCAGAAATGACTAGGCTTGCGATTTGTCCTTTCACCTCTTGCATCATCTGATTTTTTTCCTGCTCAATCTTCTTTGCAGAATCTGCCAGAATTTTCTCTGCTTGAGCTTTCGCTTCAACAACAATTTCTTCCTTGCTTTTAGTTGCGGATTCTTCAGCTTTTGCAATAATTTCCTGAGCTTGCTTTCGTGCTTCCACCAAAACTTCTTTTTCTTTTTCCGTGATTTCAGTAAGTTTCTTGCCAGCATTTTCAGCGTCAGCAATTCCTTTTTCAATTTTCTCGCTTCGATCTTCCATCATCTTGAGCACTGGACCATAGGCATAACGCTTCAGCACAAACAAAACAATTGCAAAGTTTACCAATTGTGCAATTATCAGTTTCCAATCAATGTGAAATGTTGAGATTAATTCATTCATAAATATAGTTAAATTATAATTGAGTTTTGATTATATTCCGTTATATAAACACGAAGTCATCGGTCATCAGTAATCTGTCATCTTATTCAAGCTCACTGGTCTCAGCATTTGATGACTGATGTCCTCCTTCGAGGATAAGCTTGGGGCAAAACAAGTGACTGATTGCTTTTTCAATATCCTCATTCCGACTCCCTATTTCTAAGAAGTCGAATGAAAATACTACGGTTCGCAATATTACTTTATTGAGAATGCGATGACCAAAGCGTAGATAGCTACAGCTTCAGCGAACGCTGCCATCAAAAGCATTGGAACAAAGATTTTTCCTGCAGCTTCAGGATTTCGTCCGATTGATTCCATTGCTTTTGCTCCGATCATACCGATACCGATTGCTGGTCCGATTGATCCAAGACCGATTGCCAAGGCTTTTGCAATCATAATTGCTCCTGCTGTTTCCATACTCATTTGTAGCAGACATCAGCTATATTTTCTCCTCTTTGGGGAATATAGATGGTGTATACATAAATTATTATTACAAATTTTCAATTCTCAATTCACAATTTTCAATGAATTTCCAATTTTCAATTCTCAAATGTTTGAAAATTTAGTCATTGGGATTTTATTGGAAATTGATCATTGATAATTGGAAATTCCTTTTAAAATTTCAAAGCTTTGAAATTTTAAAAGGCTAGTGTTCTTCTGCCGTTGTAGCTATACTCATGAACGCCAACGTCAAAATCGCAAACACCAAGGCCTGCACAATTCCCACGATTAATTCTAGAAACATAAACGGCAATGGCAAAATGAAAGCAGAAATTGCCATCATTGATGCTAGCAAAACTTCTCCAGCAAAAATATTTCCAAAAAGTCGAAGACTGAGCGATGCCACCTTGGCAATTTCTCCCACAATTTCAATCAGTCCCACAAAAATCTTGATTGGGTTCACCATAATGATGGTTGGATCTTTTTTGATTTTCTTTGGGATTGCAATGATCGCTTTGATGTTCACAAACTTATTGAAATGATCCCAAAGTCCAACCATCACCACTCCAAAGATATGCGAAATGATCACTGAGAAAAGTGCAATTGCAAGTGTTGTGTTCAGATCTGCGGTTGCACCCCGAAAAAGTGGCACAAAAACTTTTCCGTGTTCTCCAGTCTCCACAAACCCGATCGTTCCGACACCCGGAAGCAGTCCCATCCAATTGCTGACCAAAATAAAAAGGAATAGCGCCAACACAATTGGCAAAAATTTCAAAGTCTTCTTGCGTCCGCCAGTCACACTGTCAGCCATATTCAAAGCTTGTTCCAAAATGATTTCAAAAAAATTCTGAATTCCTTTCGGTTTTCCAGCAATGTTTTTCTTAGCCTTTTTTCCAACCAAAATAAAAAAAGTCACCAAAATGGCAACGGTCATCCAACTCATAATCAAAGAATTGGTGATGGTAAAATTTCCAATATGAACAATCGGTTCAGCAAAAAGAGTGCTTTCATGACTAACTTCTAAATTGTTGGTATTTTCAGTAGACATCTATGTATTTAAACTTCAACTATTAAACTTAAAATTGAATATCAAATTAAAAATAACAAATATCAAATGAATTCCAAATGCCAAATGTTCTAATTTTGTCATTTAGAAATTTAAGTATTGATTTGAAATTTTTAATTTTTAATTTGGAATTATTTTTTCTTGCTTTCTTGTTTTTCAATTTTCTTAAACTCCTCAAACCCAATTTTTATCAACATTACCATTGATATCACAAAACTTATTCCAACTGTGGACAAGAAAAGCCAAGGTTCACTGCTATATCGTCTGTCCAGATATTTTCCAACAAAAACCGCAATAATAATTGGGCCTCCGATCCAGCCACTAAGTTTCAAAAATAGTTGCATTCCAGGCTGCCACCAAGCAGTATTTGATTTTTTTTCGGTACTCATTTTCGTAGATTCGTATTTATTTCGTAGTTTCGTATCAGCTTAACCACGCTATCCATTATCTCGCTAAATTGGCTTTACGTCAAGCAAAATAGGAGAATACTTGACTTTTCAATAAAAAAGGAGTATAATACACAGTTGGTACTGCCAACCATTTCTTTAACAAAGGAGCAGAATATGCTTGAATCTTTTTTCAACAATCTATTAAAAATACGGGAGCTTGAGTCAAAAGATCGCTTAAGCGGCTTTAATTCCCTCTTCTCTGATATCCACAAAATGTCCATCGGAGAACTAATTGCAACAAAACAAACTATAGACCTCGGCTTAAAATTAAGTACTGAAATGCTGGACACTGAACAAGAAACCTTTCTTGTTCACGTTGTCCAGGCTATGCGAATCAGGGCCTATGAGCATTCGCACAGCCAACTTATAAGTCCGGAGCAGCGTTGGTTTCTAAAGCGTATGTTTTGTATCGCTCATAACCAGATTCTGGATCTGCGATACGACCATACGAGAAGGGTCCTTTTAAATGATCCTACGCCCGCGTTAGAAATTCCAATCACAACACCTCCTAAAAAAAGAAAGAAGCGTTACTTTTGGTTTTTTTAGCAAAAGTAACAAACAAAAAGCCGCTCGCGAGAAACTTCGCAGCGGCTTTTTTATATTTTTGGCTTGTTATCCTGAACTTGTTTCAGAATCTATCTACTTTGCCCCAGATAACTTGCACCAACCGAGATCCTGAAACAAGTTCAGGATGACAAAGATTAATTATTTATTTCTTTGATGCATCTTCACTAATCATTTTGAAAGCTTCTTGCACTGTTCCCATAAACTGGGCTGGGAAAATTATGGTTGAATTTTTTTCCACTGAAATTTCAGCCATTGTCTGAAGTGTTCGAAGTTGAAGCGCAACTGGATGAGCTGCAATGATGTCGGCAGCTTCTCCCAATTTGATTGCTGCTTGAAATTCTCCATCAGCTGCAATGATCTTGGCGCGCTTCTCTCTTTCCGCTTCAGCCTCCTTGGCCATTGCTCGCTGCATATTGTCAGGAAGTGCAATGTCTTTAATTTCCACCGCGGTCACCTCAGCTCCCCAGGGTGCGGTGTGCTGATCAATCACATTTTTAATTTGAGCGTTGATGTCAACTGTTTGCGAAAGTAGTTGATCCAAATTGAATTGTCCCACCACGTTTCGCACTGTTGTTTGCGAAATTTGATTCACTGCCTTATACACATCCTCAATTGCAATCACTGATTTCATTGGATCCATTACATGATAATAAGCCACTGCTGCAATATCAATAGAAACATTATCCTTGGTGATGATTCTTTGTGATGGAATATCCATAGTCACAGTTCGCAGAACAACTTTCGTCATTTTTTCTAAAATTGGAATCAAAATAATAAGTCCCGGTCCACGAACACCAGTTGCCTTTCCCAAAAAGAAAATCACACCTCTCTCATATTCTTTCAAAACCCTGAGCGATGTTGCCAGCAGGAACACAATGATAATAATTATCGGAAACAATAGTTGATCCATAAATTTTTTAATATTAAATTAATTAATCTTAATATCATTATACTCTTCAATTATAGACTTAGCACGCGTTTGGCATTTTGAGTTGTTGCCTCAGCAACCTCCTCGAGTGAAATCCCTTTAACATCTGCGATTTTCTGAGCGACTTCTTTCACAAAAAGTGGCTCATTGCGGATTCCCCGCTCCAATGGTCGTGGAGTGAGATATGGACAATCAGTTTCAATGACGATATTTTTCAAATCAACTTCTTTGATCAAGCGGTCATAACTCTCCCCATATGTGATGATTCCATTGAGCCCAATCATATATCCCAGCTCAATGAATTTATTGGCAGTCTTATATGATCCGATGAAGCTGTGCACGATTCCTTTTTTCGCAACCGGATGTGCAATCAAGATTTCCAACAAGTCATCATATCCATCCCAGCAATGCAGCATCACCGGTTTTTGCACTTCATTGGCGAGTTTGATAAATTCAATCAATGTTTCTTTTTGCAGATTTTTCAAAAATTCCTCATCGTCGCCTTCTTCAAAATGATGGTAATCCAAACCGATTTCACCGATGGCCACAACTTTTTCATCCTTTGCCAACTCCAAATATTTTTCATATTCAAATTGCTCACCAACTGTTGGAATTTCTTCCCCGCCTGCAACGCTATGCAAGCTTGCGCTAGCATGCGTAGCATTGCGGGCAGGTTCAGTATCTATCTCCCATGGATCAATATGGGTGAAGCTGCCTTTTTTCAGATGCACCGGATGGATGCCGATAGCAGCATACACCCCCACACTAAGTGTATCATTTTTGGCATCAAATATTTTACCGCCAACACTTTCTTTAGAGCCATTAGTGTGGGGGTCAAACCTATGCGCATATTCCACGGCACGCTTACTGGTGGAATATTGCGAACCGACATTTACCACATTTATTCCATTTTCAAGACAGCGACGGAGAACATCTTCCCCGTCGTCTTTATAGGCATTGAAATTTACGTGAGAATGAGTGTCGAAGAACACAGGTTTTAGGTTTTAGGAATTAGGTTTTAGAAAAATGCAAAATACAAATATATGAAAGAGTGAGAATGATTTTTATTTTTTCACTTAAAACAAGTCTCTTTGATGTTAAAATTAAAAAAGTTGCAATTGTTTTTCCGTGACAAAAATAAAAAATCATTCGAACGGCCAAGCAAAAAAGACCTACTTAATTCTTTGAAAAAGTGGCTGCGCGACTTTTGTTTCGAGGGCTGTTTTTATTTTTGAAGAAGTTTCAGGCAGAAAAGGAATTAATAATTTAGAAATTATATTTAAATCTGAAAGTAATTTTTTCATAACATCCGCGAATTTTTGCTCATCAGTTTTTGCTAATTCCCATGGCTTATTGTCTTCAATAAACTTATTGGAATCTTTCACTAGTGAATTAACAATATCTAACGCCTTGCCCATTTCCATCTTGTTTATGTAATTTGCAAATTTATCTTTTATAATTTGTTTACTGTCTAAAATTTTCCAATCAAGATTAGCTCCCAATTTCACTACACGCGAAACCAAATTTCCAAGACCATTTGCTAGATCAGCATTAAACTTTTCAGTCATCCGTTCCCAGGTGATGTCCATATCTTCGCCAAAATTTCCACCGCTCAAAAGAAGATATCTTGTTCCATCAACTCCAAATTTTTCCACCATCTCTGCTGGACTGATCACATTACCCGTGCTTTTGCTCATTTTTTGTCCATCCACTGTAATGAAACCATTAATAAAAATTTGTTTTGAAGGTTCAATGCCTGCTGACATTAACATTGATTGCCACATTGCGGATTGAAAACGCAAATTATCCTTACCAGCAATCTGCACTCCCGGCCAAAATGCCTCGAATTTTTCCATATCAGTTGGCCAACCCAATGTTGAAATATAATTTATCAAAGCATCAAACCAAACATAAATCACTTGCTCCTCGTCGCCAGGTACAGCAATTCCCCATGGCATTTTTGTTTTAAGACGTGATATTGAAAAATCCTCCAGACCACCTTGAACAAAATTTTTAATTTCCTTGAGACGATTTTTAGGAAGCACAAATTCAGGATTTTCTCCATACAAATCCAAAAGTTGTTTTTGATATTTCGAAAAACGAAAAAAATAATTTTCTTCTTCAATAATTTCTATTTCCATTGTTGGATGATCGCAGCATTTTCCATCAACAAGATCAGAATCTGTTTTTTCTGATTCACAACCCACACAATATTTTGTTTTGTAACTTTTTTTGTAAATGTCACCGTTAGCTTGGCAACGTTTCCAGAATTCCTGTGCAGCAAAAACATGCTTCTCGTCTGTAGTTCTGATAAAATTATCATAACTAATATTCAAAATATCTTTTAGGCTTTTGAAGTTCTCTGCTTGCTGATCAACATAATTTTGCACATCCATGCCAAGTTCCTGCGCCTTGCGAAAAAGTTTCAGACCATGCTCATCGGTTCCAGTATTAAAAAAAACATCTTTCCCCATTTGACGATTAAAGCGTGCCAAAACATCAGCCTCAATTATTTCCATAGCAAAACCTGCATGCGGCTGAGCATTCACATACGGGAGTGTTGTTGTTATATAAAATTTATCCTTCTTATCCATAATATTTTTCTGAATATTTCTTAATTTCATTATGTAGCGATGGAACTGATTCAAAATTCATAAATTCACCAGGTTCAATCCATTTATATTCACTATGCTCTTCACTCAACTCAACTTGACCACTAACATATTTACAAATAAAAGTAATTCCTATTTTAAACTCCCCATTATCTTTTTTAAAACTAAAAACATTAAAAGGTTCAATAATTTCAACTACAATTCCTGCTTCTTCCATCACTTCACGCTTAAGCGTTTCTTGTGGTGATTCATTTTCATCCATACTACCACCAACCGTTTCCCAAACGCCAGGTTTATGATCATCATGTGCGGCACGTTTCAAAACAAGGATTTTTCCATCCTTGTTTATAATTCCTTTAACTGCGACACCAAATTTCATATCTTTTACTATTGAAACAAGAGCTTATAATTCTTTGACCAATATACAATTCCATTATAATAAGGAGCATGAAAAGTTCCCAGATAATTAATCGAAGCTTTTCTGATTGCAGTTGCACTGCTAGATGTTGCGCCAGCTCCTTTCAATTTGATTGCCATTGCCATTACACCATCAGTAAGATTCCACGGATCCGGAGTTCCATGCCCAGTTGCGGAAGTTATTCTCGCAGAATATCCTTGCCACACATCAGACATAAACTGAGGAATACCCATTGCTCCGCCCTGACCAATGTATCCAGAAGGAGAGCACGAAACTTTCTTATTCTTATCATATCCAAGTTTTTTTACCAACACATCAAAAATATCATGACGTTTATATAAGAGTGCGATTGATGCTTTATATTTTGATCCGTATTTTTTATAATTAGCAAGTGAAACCTTTTCAACTTGATCATAAGTACATTTTCCAGTATTTGCACCAAGATTTGTCTCCATTTTAAGGAATCCATACAGAACACCTTCTGGAACACCAGTACTTTTGCTGGCAATTTCAACTGCCTCGCGAATATCTTTTGCATTATATGATTTTCCAGAAAGAGCATTCAGGTCTCCTTGCAATTCTACGAGTTGTTTTTGAAGTTTTGCAATTGTGGCATTTTTATCCTCAATATCATCCTGCACATCAATCTGATCAGCAACAAGCTCTTGCTTTTGATCAACCTTCTCATCCAAAATTGCTTCGTGTTTTTCTTTTTCAGCCGCTAATTCAATTTTGTCCTGCTCGACCTGCTCTTTTGTGTCAGAAATTTCAGCAGAAAGATTTTTAAGCTTGTCTTCGATTGTCAACAGATGGTCAGTGTCAGAAAAAACATCAGCAAAATTTTTACTTGTCAAAACAACATTCAAAACAGGCTGACCTTGATTGTAATACATCTGCTGAAGAAGACCTCTTAGCATTGTTTTTTGCATTTCAATTTTGTCATTCAAATTTTGTACTTCTGCTTCTTTGCGGGAAATATTACTAGCTGTTTCACTTATGACTGACTTCGTGGTGTTGATAGCTTTTTGAGTTGAGGCAACTGCACCCTGAATCTGTCCAAGATTTTTTTCAAGCAAAGCCTTAGCCTTTATTTCTTTGTCTAATTTTTTTTGTGCATCTGAAATATCATCTTGAATATCTTCCGGATCTGCAGCCAAAGCACTTCGTGACACACCTTGCCAAAAAGAAATTTGCTGCCACACAAAAACAGGAACAACAATTGCCCAAGCAGAAATTAATAGAAATTTTTTGTATTTATTCATCCGGTAGTAGAAATTCAAATGGGCTTTGCCCAAAAAATCCCCATTAATATCCACTCTTTTTTGAATTATTGTAGGCAACTTCTATATGGTCCGATAATATTTTTTTGAATTTTCACTACCGGATTCATATATCCCTATTTTAACACTAAAACAACTATAAGCAAGGCTTATAGTTTTCAAACCAAAAAACAGAGTCTCCCCTGTTTCTTGGTGCTTGTTATCTTGTATCTTGTGTGACTTTATAACTTTACAAACTTAATCACGGTGCCACTTCCCTCCAACCATTGATCGTGAGCGGACAAGTTTGCAGGAGCGGGACAAGGTGTTGCGCAGGCAGTGTCTATCATACAATCAGTTGCATCATCCATAATACAGGTGGGGTTTGTTGTGGTTGGAATAGTTTTTCCACAGTCATTTTCTGTGCAGGTAATGGGAGCTGAAGAACACAATTTATTGAAAATTGGAGATTTTGTTCCAGGTGTAAGTGGGTTTATTCCATTATCACAAGTGGTTGGTTTTGGCGGTGTTGTATTACTGGTCTGACAGGTGCTAGCAGCACAAAGATTGTCTATCCTACAATCTTTGGTTCCAGGAATCCAAGCTAGATTGTTCCAGCAGATTTCTGCTGGTAGA
>Ga0076173_103_pt1 | contig 47534 bp, 37 predicted proteins | sample RifGroD2_FD_67770 | JGI IMG/M metagenome (GOLD analysis project Ga0076173, IMG submission 67770) | Parcubacteria bacterium GW2011_GWD2_38_11
TAATGTGACGATGGAAAACGGCGTGCAGGTTGTCAGGATGAAGGAAATTGCTAGTGGATATTCTCCGAACAAATTCACGATTAAAAAAGGTGTCCCAGTCAAATGGGTTATTGACGCTCAGGCTCCGTATTCCTGTGCTAGTAGTTTGGTGGTTTCAAGTTTGAAAATTCAAAAAACTTTAAAAGCAGGTGAAAACGTTATTGAATTTACACCAAAAGAAACTGGTAAGATTCCATTCTCATGTTCTATGGGAATGTACACTGGAGCGTTTACGGTGGTGGATGACTTGTCTGCGGGACAGGCAGGGAATAGCTCAGTTGACGCTGCAAACACTACAACGACTCAGGGGGTGGCTTCTGCGGCAGCGGGAACTTGTGGCTCTGGGGGGTCTGGATCGACTGGAGGAGGTTGTGGTGGCTGTGGTGGAGGAGGAAAGGCTGTTATACCTGCCGAAGGAAAAGTTGAAACCACCCCAGTGGCTGACAGTGCAAAAACCGACGAACAGCTCATTAAAACTGCATACACGCTTAATGATGATATTCAACCGAATACTTTCACAGTTAAAGTTGGGCAGCCAGTCAAGTTTGTCGTTGACGTGAAGGAGAACGGGCAGGGCTGTATGAGCACCGTTGCTCTTCCAGGACTTAGTGATGATGTCTATCAACTTATAGCAGGTAAGAAAATCGAAATTGCATTTACGCCAACCAAAAAAGGTGTGTATCAAATTACTTGCGCCATGGGTGTGCCACGCGGAACGATTACCGTTGAGTAATTTCTTGTCGTAGCGGCTTTTGGGGTGAATAGGGGTGGCACTGTTTGATCTTTCATTCAGTGCCGCCAAAAAGTACTTCTTTTTTCTGGCTTGCGTAGTTTTTATTTTATGTTATCATATACCTATACCCCAGGTGGAGGTATATAATAATGTTAAACTTAATAATAAGTATAAAAAATAATTTATGACAAACGTATCTCGGGAAAAAGCGAAGATAAACTTCAAAAAAGCCCGCACTCATATCGATAAGATCATATCAATGATTGAAGATGATAAATATTGCATCGACATTATGCAGCAGAATTTGGCAGTAATTGGTTTGCTTCGCAGTGCGCACAGTATGATAATGGAAGGTCATCTCAAGGGTTGTTTTTCTGATGCCTTCAACTCCAAAAGCATCAAAAAACATGATGAAATGATTGATGAAATTCTGAAAGTCACGAAAATGTACAATAAATAACTAATAACCAACAACGAACAACTAACAACTAACAACTAACAACCCAAACTGTTGTAAGTAGTGAGTTGTCAGTTATGGGTTTACCTATATGAATGAACAAAAATTTAAATTAAATGGTTTTCATTGTGAGTCTTGTGTGAAGCTTGCCACAATGAGACTGAAAAAAATTGTTGGAGTGCGGGAGATTAATTTTATTGATACGGACGGAAACGGCGCGTTGATTGCCGAGCGCGTCATCGATAAAGTCGAAATAGAGAAAGTCTTGGAGGGAACTGGGTATACTGTTTGCCACGTCGAATAATTTTAATTTATTGATTTAATGTTATGAAAAATAGATTGTCACTTGAAATAAAGGGTATGCATTGCGCTTCATGCGAGATGCTTGCCAAAGAAGAATTGGGAGAGCTCTCTGGTGTGAGTGAAGTCGTGATTAATGCTGAAACAGGCAAAGGCTCGCTTATGCTTGATGATGAGAAAAATTCAAATCAGGATGTGCTCGATGCGATCAAGCGCGCGGGATATAGTGCAGTTATAACAGCTGAAGAAACATTGAATTTGAAAGTTGATGAAATGCAAGAAATAAAGAAGGCTATTATGGGAGTGGCCAACGATGTTAAAGAAATCAAAAATTCAGTAATGACAAATAACGCAACAAACATTCAGTTTTCAAATGTTGAGGATAAGAAGGGGACTGATTCAAACAAGCGAGTAAGCTTGTCACTTTTCGGCATGCATTGTTCTTCTTGCGCCAACATCATTGAGAGACAGCTTAAGAAAACTCCAGGAGTAAAGCAAGCAAATGTGAACTTTTCAGCTGAAAAAGCTTCAATTTTGTTCGATGAGAATGTCTCAAATATTAAAACTCTTACGGATGCTATCGCTAAAGTTGGATACAAGGGGGAACAAGTTGATGCCAAGGACACCGAATATGAAACTCGTAAACGTGAGAAGGAAAGTTCAACGCTTTTCAGTAAATTTATTTTTAGTTTTATTTTGAGTTTTCCAATGCTATATTTCATGGGATTTGATTTCGTTAATTGGCTGCCCGGGGAAAAAGCGTTCGCTCCATATATTGGAGTGTTCTCGTTGCTTTTGACGATTCCTGTGCAATTTATTATTGGAGCAGGCTTCTATAAGGGGATGTGGTCATCGCTTAAGATGAAAACTTTCAACATGGACAGTTTGATTGCAATCGGAACTTCGACTGCGTTTTTCTACAGCTTGTATAACTATGTGACTTATGTCCTCGCCAATAATTCATTGATAGGTGTTGGTGGCATGAAAATTCCCGATCTGTATTTCGAAACCGCAGCCTATTTGATTACTTTTGTAATTTTGGGCAAGTGGTTGGAAATCAGGACAAAAGGAAAAACATCAGATGCGATCAAGAAGTTGATGGGACTTCAGGCTAAAACTGCCCGTGTGATTCGTGGCGGTCAGACTTTGGATATTGCGATTAATGATGTGATCCATGGCGATATCATAATTGTTCGTCCAGGTGAAAAAGTTCCTGTTGATGGAAAAATTACCAAGGGTTCTTCTGCTGTGGATGAATCCATGATTACTGGCGAAAGTTTGCCAGTGGAGAAAACTATCGGCAGCAATGTGGTTGGAGGCACGATAAATAAGACCGGAAGTTTTGAATTTGAAGCGACAAAAATTGGATCAGAAACAACATTGGCTCAAATCATTCGCTTGATTGAAGAAGCACAAGGTTCAAAAGCGCCTATTCAAAATTTTGCTGACAGTATTTCTGCTTGGTTTGTGCCAGCAGTAATCATTTTGGCAATTGCGACATTCGGAGTTTGGTATTTCGTACTTGGTTCAACGCTAGCTTTCGCACTGATGGCTTTCACTTCTGTTATCGTGATTGCATGTCCATGCGCTCTCGGATTGGCTACGCCTACATCTTTAATGGTGGGAACAGGTAAAGGTGCCGAATATGGAGTGCTTGTGAAAGGTGGAGAGGCTCTTGAGGCAGCGAGCAATATTTCAGCTGTAATTTTCGACAAGACTGGCACACTGACTCACGGAAAACCTGAAGTTACGGACATAGTATCGATTGGCAATATGGATGAAGATGAATTATTGGCAATTTCAGCTAGTCTTGAAAAACTTTCCGAGCATCCATTGGCCGAAGCAATTTGCAATCATGCCGAAGAGGAAAATATTGAATTGGAAGATGTTCAAAATTTCAACTCAATTACTGGCCGAGGAGTACGGGGTGATGTTAATGGAACAACTTACTACATTGGAACTCGCAAGTTGATGATAGAAAATCTTGAACTTGATGTTAAAAAAATTGAACGCAAAATGGCACGCCTTGAAGAACAAGGCAAGACTGCGATGATTTTAGCTACCAAGGAGAGCATTGTTGGAATTATCGCTGTTGCTGACACTGTCAAAGAAACATCTCGAGAAGCTGTTGAAAAACTTAAGAAAATGGGAATTGAAGTTTGGATGATTACCGGAGACAATGCTCGCACGGCCAAAGCCATTGGATTGCAAGTTGGTATCACAAATATTTTGGCAGAAGTTTTGCCTGAAGATAAGGCTAATGAAGTTAAAAAGATTCAAGCTACTGGCAAAAAAGTCGCTATGGTTGGGGATGGCATCAATGACGCTCCTGCACTAGCTCAAGCTAATGTAGGAATTGCAATGGGATCAGGAACTGATGTGGCAATGGAAGCAGGCGACATTGTAATTATGAAAAGCGACCTTAATGATGTAGTGACCTCGTTCCAGCTTTCGAAAGAAACGATGGGTAAAATCAAACAGAATATGTTTTTCGCTTTGTTTTACAATGTGATCGGCATTCCAATAGCTGCTCGAGTATTCTTTGCATTCGGATTAGTTTTGAAGCCAGAACTCGCAGGACTTGCAATGGCTCTAAGTTCTATTTCGGTGGTTGGTAATTCGCTGCTGCTTAAATTATTCAAACCTGGCAAGAGAAACTATATTTCCCTGATCGCCCCAATTGTTATGATGGCAGTCTTCACGTTTGGATTTTATGAGTTTGCAAAATTCAGTTCTGGTATGGAGTCAGACGCAATCAACAAGCCGGTGAGTCAGCAAGTGCTCTTGAAAGCAAATGAATTGTTTGAGCAAGGTTCATTCAAAGTGAGCTTTGCCGAGGGAAATCCAAAAATATTTGCAGGTATAAATTCATTTGACAGTGAATCGTTGAAAGTCGACGGCAGTTCCGTCTTGGCAAATAATTCGATGATAGTCGGATCGGTTGAGGCTTCTATGATGATTGAAGAAAAGCTTATTCAAAAACCAGGAGACTCTCTTAAGGATTTTTTTGGAATTTCGGAAATGAAAATTGCAGGCATCGCTAAGCCAACTGGAACATTTTTGGATGAGATGCATTTGGTGAACAAGAATACTTTCAATGCGATATTGTCTGTTGCAGAAATTCGCACGGCTGTTGCTGATGGCAAGGACTTGAAAATGTTTTATGTTGTCAATAAGAATAATGTGCCCGAAAAGTTTTCTGGAAAAATATCGTCTGAGAATACAAACCCAGTCTTTATTGATGGAAAGAAATATCTTCCGGTATATATGGGCTCAAAAGAGGCAGAGATGATGATTGAAGAGAAATTGTTCAGCAAAGCTGGTGACAGAATTGACGGCTTGTTTGGAAACAATATCATCATTGTTGAAATTCTTCCTGAAACGAAAACCGCGCTTGATATGATGCATTTTGTCGGAGCCGATTTTCAAATCAAAAAGTAATTAAAATATATATTCAATAAAATATTATGGATAATAAGAAAATATTATTGGTCTTGATTGTTGTTGCATTGGTTATCGGAGGAGGATTTATTTTGAAGAGAAAAAATATGACACAGTCAAAATCATCCGCAACTGTTCAAACGGGAAAAGCTGGAAACATCAAGCTTTCCGCTGACCCAAGCGGCGCTTACAATCCAAAGGAGATTAGAGTTAAAGCGGGAACTAAAGTGAAAATTGAAGGAGACCAGGAGACTCTCACTGGAGGAATGAACACTGTAATTATTGATGGTTACAATATTCAAAAGGTCATTGCTCCTGGCGACAATGTGATTGAATTTGTTGCCGACAAAAAAGGAACATTCAAAATGTATTGTGCTAATGGGATGGGTAATGGAAAGTTGATAGTTGAATAAGTCATTGTTATTGCGGAGGCGAATTTTACTTCCGTCTCCGAGACAAAAAATAATTTTATGCGTGCATATATAACGACTGATTGAAAATATGTGCATATTTAAAATTGACAATACTTGCTTCATTAGTTTCATTCACAACAAGAAAATTATTCAGTAAAAGCAATCAATCAAGTATGATTTTTCGCCCGTATTTTCAATAAATCAGTGGAAAAATGAAACAAAGATACCAACACAATGTATTACTAATGCGGTGCAAATAGCACCGTTTTAGTTTTTTTGATTAATAAATAAGCTTATGGAATACGGCTACAAAAAACAACTCAATATATCTTTTGCTGAGGCTGAAAGGAAAACCAGAGACGAGCTTGCAAAAGAAGGGTTTGGCATAATCACTGAGATAAACGCCAAAGAAACTTTCAAAAAGAAACTGAATGTTGATTTTGAAAACTACTTGATTCTTGGTGCTTGTCAGCCAGATTCGGCGCACAAGATTCTGCAAGCTGACAAGGAATTGGGACTTCTGCTACCTTGCAATGTGATCGTCTATGAGAAAAATGGTAAAATTTTTGTTTCAACCATTTTGCCAAAAGCCATGATGGGCGCCATGGAAAATGCAGCCGTGGCTGAAATAGCTGAAGAGGTTGAGGAAAAATTGAAAAAAGTCGTGGACAATATTTAGTTTAATTTTTATTACACGGCAAAGTTTACAACAAAAAAATAAAATAAAAACACCCTTTCCAATTTTTGGAAAGGGTGTTTTGAAAAAATGTTTCAAATTGTTATGCTATCAACAATGTTGTTGCAGCATGCACGATGTGCGTGATTGCTCTTCGGTGTTCGCGTTCATATTCAAAATGTTCTGATAATGTTCCCTTCTTTCTTTCCAAGATGGTTATCATCGGGCCAAGCAGTGCTTTGACGGCAGACATTTTTTTCTTGCCGGTGAATACAGCTGCTTTTTTGATAATGTTGTCCATTCCTGGGGAATGCTGTTCTGACTTGCCAATGGTTTCAATACCAGCCAGGTAAATATCAAAAATTCCGTCTTCCACACGTAACTTTTCCAGTGCTTCCAGTTCTGACAGATAGAACATCCGATGAATACAATTTTCCTTGATTGAAGTAGTAAATCTTTCGCGCAGACCAAGAAGAATGAGCTGTTTGATTTCACCAATGGATGTTTTTTTGTAAATTTCCACTAGCGCCTTTGGGATTGTGTCACTGATCACATTGCTACTTACATAGGCCGTTAAGATTTTGACAGCCTCTGTTGAGCCAGCAATGGAGACTTCCGAAAAAAATCGGATGCAAGCATAATTGATGTCATTATTCCTCCAACCTTTCATTAGGGTTGTTGCCACTTCTGGAATAACCTCAGTGATTTTGTGCCTGGCAAGAAAGTCCAGGGCTGACGAGCAAAGACAGGTGCAGTCCCAGCTTAGTGGATTTTTTACAAGCCCCACTAGCACAGCCAATAGTTCCGGTCTTTTCTTTGCATATAGATCATCCAGAATTGTACGTGCTTCTTTCTTGGCCATCTTCCTTTCATCTGAATTGCAGACAAGTAAAAGATGAACAGTTTCTGTGAAATTTCTATCGCACTGAAGTGCTATGCTGTGCAGTACTGGCAGAACTTTTTTGATGTCATCAGGTTTTCCATCGCTCATAATGGTGTTTTTGGCGATTTCAAATCCTGTGCCATTTTTCTTTGTCTGCGTGCAGGCAAGCACTTTTTGCACAAGCTGTTCAAGCTCTGCGCGCGGAATTTTTTCCAAATCCTTGCCATACCCGTGTGTTTTTTCACGAATGGCTAATACGAATCTTGTTATGACGCCTATTTTCTCCTGAGAACCATTTCTGATTGCTTTCTCAAGAGTTTTTGTGGCTACAGAAATGGTGTCGCAAAGTAGAAGTTCTTTGCAGCCGTACCACAGGAAGTCATCATCTTTCGATTTCATTATGGCAGTTTGCAAGAAAAAACTTCGACGCTCGAAAGAAAGTTTTTGCAAAAAATCCTTTATGATTTTATCCCTGAACGTGAAAGTGAAACGGTCAGAATTTTTTCTTGTCTCGACGCTCAGCAATCCCTGGAAAATAATATCTTCAGATATTTTTTTATCGAGATTGCATACGAGCTTGATAAGTTTCTCGAGTCCTTGGCTGCTGCTTTCATATCTGAAAGCTGTTTGCAAAATTTGCGATAGTTCAGATTTTTCCAGCGCCTTGGCCTTGGTGGCTTTTGCGACTAGTGCGTACAAAAGCTGGCGCGCTTCGTAATCACTTGCGAATTCTGTGTTACCTAATAAATTCACAGTATTTTTTATGATGAGTTTTAGTTGGCCAATACCCAACGACAGTGAACTCAAAATTTCCAAGGCTGTTTTTTTATAGGTAAGGGCATTCTTGTTCGTAAGAGTGCGCACGCATAATTCATAAGCGCGGTCGTGATCGATTTGTGCGCATGTTTGCAACAGAGAGGAGCGCAGGGATAAATGTTTTTCAATCGCATCGAGGATAAATTCAGTATAAACTTTCTTTTTGGCTAACTTAATCAAAAGAAGGTCTACTTTATCGTTTATCTCACGATCATCAAGAATGGCACCTATTTTAAATATGATATCTACGTGGACACTATCTTCTTTGCGGCATTGTGGTGGGCAAATGCTATCCAGAAAATTCAAGATTGTTTTGTCCTTGCTTTCCATGAAAGTTTGGAAAAGAAAATCTGCCTTAACGGCTCCTGCACTTTTGACAGCAGAAAAATGTGCCATAAAGAAGCAAATAAAATGTTGCACACTTTCTTTTATTTCGTGATTTGCTTTTTTTGAGACGCTGGCAAGAAGCTGAAAAAATAAAGCGATGATCCTTTGTTGCATTATATTTTCTTGCTCTTTCGAAAAGGTGTTTCCAATAATCAAGACGATCTTTTTCCGGGTTTCCTCGGGCAGCACATTTCTCATAATATCCTCCTGTTAGTTTTGTTTGGCGCAAAGCCAATATGTTGTTGTTAAACAGCTATCAAAAATCATATTATTGTGGCACATTGGGGGAATAAATGCAAGGGAGTAAGCATCTTGTGTTAAGCCTTTACATTTGCCTTTTTTTCTGATAAAATACTCTAATCAATTTTCATTTAATGTTTGCTAATAACTTTTCTATATTATGGCTTCCAAAAAAATATCCCCAATCAGTGACAGTAGCAACATCGTGATCAAAGGTGCTAGGGTTAATAATCTTAAAAACATCGACGTTAATATCCCGCGGGATAAATTTGTGGTGATTACAGGGCTTTCTGGCTCGGGAAAATCATCGTTGGCCTTTGACACGATTTATGCTGAAGGCAACCGTCGATATATGGAAGGTCTTTCTTCTTATGCGCGAAATTTTTTGGATCCGTCGGTGAAGCCTGATGTGGATAAAATTGAAAATCTTTCTCCTCCTATTTCTATCGATCAAAAAAGCATTTCACGTTCGCCTCGCTCAACAGTGGGAACGTTAACAGAAGTGTATGATTATTTGCGTATTATGTATGCAAAAATTGGAGTGTTGCATTGTCCTGAGTGTGGAACATCAATGCAAAAAAGAAGTAATCAAGAAATTTTGGATGAAATTTTGACATTCTCTCATCACACACAAGTTGCAATTCTGGCAAAGCCAAAAGATGTTGCTGTTGGAAAAGAATTGCTAAAACACATTCAGCAGATGGGTTATGCCCGTGTGCGTTTTAATGGAAAAATGTTTACCGTGGCAGAAGCTATGATGCTTGGTGAAAGTGAAATTGAAACTGATATTGAAATGGTTATTGATAGAATAGTGTTGGATAAGAAAAAACCTGATGCCGAAAGAATGCTTGATTCTATTGAGACAGCGATGAAAATCGGTGGTAATTCAATGAAAATTTTGTTTGATAATATTGAAGAGCGTAATTATAATCAGGATTTCTTTTGCAGTGAATGCGGTGTGAAAATCAAAGAGGTGACGCCGCGTCATTTTTCTTTTAATAGTCCAGAAGGTGCTTGTGACCTATGCTCTGGACTAGGTTATACTCTGAAAGTAAACGAAGAACTTATTATTCCTAACAAAAATCTTTCTTTGATGGAGGGTGCGATTCAACCCTGGAGCAAGTCGGGTGGAAAAATTAGTGGACAAAGCGTGCAGATCCTAACGCTCAAAGATGTCGCAAAGAAGTATAAATTTTCAATGAATGTTCCAGTTAAAAAACTGACAGCTGATCAGATTAAAATTGTTCTATATGGAAATGCTGGCTTTGAGGGTGTGATTCCGGCATTAGAAAAAAAATACCAAGAAACAAAATCTGATTATGTGCGCAGTGAAATTGAAAAATATATGACTGCGCACACTTGTCCATCTTGCGATGGCAAGCGTCTTAAAAAAGAATTTTTGGCAGTGGAAGTTCAAGGGAAAACAATAGACGTGATGGTTTCAATGAGCATAACTCATCTGCGAGAATTTTTTGAAGATGCTGAAAATTGGGTGCAAACAACACAAGAAAAAAGTATAGGCAAACCAATTATGCGAGAAATTTTGCAACGTCTTAGCGCACTTGAAAACGTTGGATTGGAATATTTAAACTTGGGAAGATCTGCACAGACAATTTCTGGTGGAGAGGCTCAGCGCATTCGTTTGGCGGCACAATTAAATTCTCAATTAATGGGAATTGTATATGTTTTGGATGAACCTTCCATAGGACTTCATAGTCGGGATACGGAAAAACTTATCAACACTATTAAGGCACTGCAAAATGTTGGCAATTCATTGATTGTGGTTGAGCACGATGAAAGTATTATTAAGTCAGCTGATTGGATTGTTGATATGGGACCAGGAGCAGGAGAAGAAGGTGGAATCGTGGTTTTTGAAGGGGATTATAATCAGCTTATTAAATCTAAAAATCTTACCGCGCAGTATATATCTAAAAAGAAGAAAGTTTCGGAAAAGAAAAAAAATCGAAGTGGGAATGGCAAGTTCATTGAGATTCTTGGAGCAGAGGAAAACAATTTGAAAAAAGTTGATATCAGTATCCCATTGGAAAAATTTGTGGTTATTTGCGGAGTTTCTGGCTCAGGAAAATCAACCTTGGTAAAAAATATTTTAGCCAAGGCATTGTCACGACATTTTTATAACACCCGAGATCTTCCAGGAAAACACAAAAAAATAAAAGGATTTGAACATATTAAAAAGGTTATCAGTATCAATCAAAATCCAATCGGACGCACCCCACGCTCAAATGCAGCAACATATACCGGAGTGTTTTCACATATCCGTGATTTGTTTGCTGGCGTGGAAGAAGCAAAGAACAGGAATTATACCGCTAGTCGATTTAGTTTCAATATGAAAGGTGGGCGTTGCGAAGTGTGTCAAGGAGAAGGTTCAAAAAAAATAGAAATGCATCTTTTGCCTGATATGTATGTGAAATGCGAAGCTTGTGGGGGAACAAGGTTTAGCAAAAAAACTTTAGAAATAGAATACAAAGGTTTTAATGTGGCGCAGATTTTGGATATGGATGTGCGTTTGGCGCTGCGATTTTTTGCGCGGCATCCACTGATTGCTGAAAAGCTTAAAACAATGGAAGATGTTGGACTTGGATATTTGAAGCTTGGACAAAGTGCAACAAATCTTTCTGGTGGAGAAGCTCAGCGTATTAAACTTGCTACCGAGCTTGCACGAAAATCAACTGGCAGCACCTTATATATTTTAGATGAGCCAACCGCAGGACTTCATTTTGATGATATCCGAAAATTGCTAAGCGTTCTTAATGCCTTAGTTGATAAGGGTAATACTGTTATTGTGGTCGAACACAATCTTGACGTTGTTCGTGATGCTGATTGGGTGATTGAACTTGGACCAGATGGTGGTGATCTTGGTGGCCATCTTACTTTTGCCGGCACGCCAGATCAACTCAAGAAAGATAAGAAAAGTTGGACAGCGAAATATCTTTAGAAGTTGAAAGTTTATAAAGTTATAAAGTTTGTAAAGTAATGGTGTCATTCCCGCGGAGGCGGGAATCCAGGCCCGAGACTAGCCATTGTTATTTTATTTATAATAAAAAATTTACAGAAACTAAGATGGGCTGGATTCCCATTTTCATGGGAATGATAAAGATGATAAATTATATAAATAAAAGTATAATTGCCAAGAGTGAAAACAGTATATCATTCACGGCATTCCTCAAATTCCATTCTCTTTCTTTTGATCCATCTGCAAAGCGTCTGTGCACGAATTGATGGAATTTATATATTTTTTCTAAAAATTTGAAATTAAGTTTCCAATAGAGTACTGTCAATAAATCAGGAAACATCGAGATGATCGCACCTGTGATTATGGAGATGGAAATTGCTGGGGATATATTCTTGGTATAAATTGCAAAAAGAATAATAACGGCGCCAACAAAAAGGTCAAGAGCTATTTTCCAAACCGTATTTTTGAAAGTCGATTTTTTTCCTAAGTATTCTCCGTGACGAAAAACATCCAAAGCATAATGTAGTGGAATTAAAATTGCTGTTAACATTATGGGGTTGTGGATGTATTTTCCAATTGCGGCGCCAACGAGAGCGTGAGTAGTAAGGATCATAGGGTAAAAATTTCTAATGTCTAATTTCTAATATCTAATAAAAATTTTAATGACAAAATGTCCAAAAGTTTCGTGCATTAGGAATTGGAAATTAATTAGAAATTGGTAATTAGGAATTAGAAATTAAAGATAAATTTAGATTCAAAAATTTTTATATTAAAAACACGTCTAATTTTATGGAGAAAATCGGAAAATTATACATAGTTGCCACCCCTATCGGTAATCTTGAGGACATCACTCTTCGCGCCCTTCGAATTTTGAAAGAGGTTGACCTGATTGCCTGTGAGGATACGCGAGTAACCAGAAAACTTCTCAGTCATTATAACATAGAGACACAGGCGATTGTATATCATCAGCACACTAAAGACGATAAGATTCAGAAAATTATTGATGAAATTTTGGCTGGTAAAGATGTGGCCGTGGTGACTGATGCAGGCACGCCAGGCGTTTCTGATCCCGGAAATATTTTGGTGGCTGAGGCGTTTGCTAATAACATTATTGTCTTGCCAATCCCTGGTGCTTCAGCGCTAGCTTCAATTATTAGTGTGGCTGGCATTGATATGCAACAGTTCACTTTTCTGGGTTTTCCGCCGCATAAAAAAGGTAGGGAAACATATTTCAAAAAGGTGTCTATCTTGGATATTCCAGTTGTATATTACGAATCGCCGCATCGTGTGATTAAAAATTTGGAAATGTTGTTAAAATTTGCACCTAATAAAAAAATTATCCTCGGTCGCGAGCTGACCAAAATGTTCGAAGAAATTATTCGTGGCAATATTTCTGAAGTATTGGAGTATTTTGCAAATAACCCTTCAAAAGTAAGGGGTGAATTTGTAGTGATAGTGCACTAATAAAGAGGTTGGTATCTTTTAAAAAACTAAGCTCCCAATGATGAGCTTAGTTTTTTTGTGTTTATTTGACTGTGTATTGCTTGCAGCTCTTATATTTTTTGAATATATATGCTATATTTGTAGTATTGAAAAAATAAGTATAAAAATATATTGTCTTATGGAAACAAGAATAAAAAATATTTTTGGTGGGGTAGTTATTATTTTATTGCTTGTTGTTTTGGTAATATTTATCTTTCTTATTTTCAAAAAAACAACTGGGGTAAAAAATAGTCAGCAAGTAATAGATCAAAGTTTTCAGCAAAACAATCAACCATTATATTCTGATCAAGCAATAGAATCTCAATTTGCTGAATTGGAAAAGGTGCGCAATCAGACTGATCAGGAAGAAACGGTTTCGCAAGAAATCATACAGCAACAATTGAATGAAGTTGAAACACTGCGTGCCCAAGCCTTGCCAGAACAGAAAATCCAGGTTCCTACCGAGGAAGAAGTCCAAAATCAGCTCAAACAGTTAGAGGAATTACAAAAAATTAAATAATTTTTAATTAAAAAAATGAAAACAAAAATAAATAGTTTTAGTAAGTTTAGTTATTGGTTCTCGGTTATTGCAGTCGGAGCTGTTTCGGGTTTTGCGCTTCAGTTTGCTATGGCCTGGACTGAGCCAACTGTTGCTCCACCAAGCGGGAACATAGGAGCACCATTAACAACGGGAGCCCCGGTTCAAAATAAAATTGGCTCATTTGGCTCATCAGGGTCAATAAGTGCTGCCGGGGGACTGTCAGGGCAAACCGTATCTGGAACAACGTCTATTACATCACCCAGATATTGTATTGGAGTTAGTTGTATAACCTCATGGCCGATCAGTGGAACTAGTAGTCAATGGACAACTTCTGGATCTAATATTTATTACAATACTGGTAATGTGGGAATAGGGACAACGACACCGGGATATAAATTGGACGTTGCTGGTCAAATTAAATCTTCAAGTGGCGGATTTGTTTTTCCTGATGGAACCACTCAAGCAACTGCGGCTACAGTTTCGGTAGCCAAAGTTATTGGTTCTGATGATGCAACTTCAACAAAAACAGGTACACAAAATTGTGCAGATATTGGAAAAACGTGCGTCTATGTTTTTTCGACAAATTATGTATCAAATGCTGCTAACTGTGGTACACCGTTGGTATGTGCAAATATTTGTGATACTACTTATAATCAAAACTTGGCTGGTGTTACTATTGGTGGACCTAAAGATAATATTCATTCTTGCAATGCTTTGCTTGGGAATAAGGTGACGTATTTGCACCCAGGCGTTTTGCAATGTAATGCGATGTTTAGTGCTGTTTGTCAATAGGCAGGAAATGGTAAGTGAGGCTCTTGTGAATATTGATCTTGAGTGTGATAAAATTGAGAAAATTCATATTTTTTTAAAATGAAAAAAACAAAAAAACAATTAATGATGTATGGTTTGGTCGCAATTATTTTTTGTGCGGTTTTTGTAGCGAGCACTGCGATAAAGGCTGGAGTTGGTGAGAATGTAACTGGTTGGATTTGGGGTGGTAGTAATGATGGCAATATTACAGGGCAAGGGGTGATATCCTCAGGTGTCGGTTGGATCAGTATGAATAATACAAATATGGCTGGAGCTGTTTCTTATGGTGTTAATATTCCATTTACAGATGGAAATCTCTCCGGTTCAGCTTATAGCGAAAACCTTGGATACATTGCATTTGATAATTCCAATGGATATCTTAATGGGTGTCCAATTCCAGATGCAACGCACAGTTGCAATGCCTATCGTGAGGGGAACTCAATCAAGGGTTGGGCTAGATTTGTGGAAATTTCCAAGGCTAGCGTGATTGGAAATTCAGGTGGATGGCTGGGTTGGATAAGGCTTAATGGACCGAGTTATGGGGTGACAATTGGAAATGATGGTAAATTGAGTGGCAATGCTTGGTCGGATGAACTTGGCGTGATCTCTTTCAGTGGACCAGGATACGGAGCTTCAATGCCACTTCCGCCAACAGTTGCGTTGGTTGTTAATCCATTGACTATTAATCTTGATTCTGGTTTGTTGCCGCAAAATGTTACGTTGACATGGACAGTTACTGGGGCAACAACCTGCACCAAAAGCGCTAATGGTGGGGTATGGAGTGGAACAATAAATGCTAGCGGAAATGAAACAGTGAGTCAAAGTGCTGCAACTGTGGAATATATATTGACTTGTACGGGAATTGCAAATCCTGTAAGAGTGAATGTTACTACGGGATGTGGTAAGAAGGAATGCAGTGGCGCAACTTGTGGTTCAACATTTATGGTTACAGGAACTTCTACTGTTGATTCTTGCACAGCCGCAAGTACGTGTTCATTGGATGCCGATTGTGCAGCAAGAGGTATTACTGGTTGGAGCGAAGTGGCACCCTAAGTAAGTTCATAAAGTTAAAAAGTTTGTAAAGTTTATAAGGCAAAATCAATCATACATAAAAAAATCCCGTCTCAGACGGGATTTTTCTTGCCATAAAGCGATAATTGCAGGTATAATATGGATATGAAAGAAGATATAAGAAAATTGCTTAAAAAGGCTGTTTTGGCGGCAAAAGAGGCTCATTCTTGGGGCGATTTTGAGATGTTTGAAATAACTGTTGATTATCCTAAAAATGAACAATTTGGAGATTATACTTCAAATATTGCGATGGTCTTGGCTAAGAAAGTGGGAAAAAACCCGATGAAGATAGCGAAAATACTGTCATTAGTCATCAGTCATCAGTCATCGGAAAATGGCGTGTTTGAAAAAATCGAAGTAGTTCAACCGGGATATCTTAATTTTTATCTTTCCAAAAAATATCTGCAAGAAATGGTGGAAAAAATAAATAGAGAGAAAAAAGACTTTGGAACCTCGCAAATCGGTGAAGGCATAAAAATAAACAATGAATTTATTTCTGCTAACCCAACTGGACCCTTGCATTTGGGAAATGGTCGCGGAGGATTTTATGGCGACGCACTTTCGCGCGTGCTGCGAAAAGCAGGATTTGACGTGACAAATGAATATTACGTTAATGATGCTGGCGGGCAAGTTGAGAAACTTGGACACAGTGTGCTTAAGGATGCAGAAGCTGTCTACGCTGGAGAATATATCAATGAATTGAATGAAAAATATGCGGAACTTGGTGATGTGCGAAAAGTCGGGCAATTGGCAGCAAAAGAAGTTTTGGAAAATATTATCAAAAAAACTACCAAGGAAAAAATGCAAATTGTTTTTGATGAATGGATGAGTGAACAAAAATTGAGTGATGAGGGATATGACCAACGCGCAATTGAAATGCTTAAAGAAAAAAAATTAACCTATGAATCTGAGGGTGCGTTGTGGCTCAGAACGACTGACTTTGGCGATGATAAAGATAGGGTTTTGATCAAGAAAGATGGAAAAAATGCTTATATGGCTGGCGATTGCGGATATATGCTAAACAAGATTGAAAGAGGGTATTCGCGTTTGGTGATGGGATTAGGTGCTGATCATCATGGTTATGTTACGCGCATTAAAGCAGTGGCATTGGCATTGGGTTTTGTTGGAGATTTTCGGATCATTATTTCTCAAATGGTGCGTCTTGTTAAAGATGGCAAAGAGGCTCGCATGAGCAAGCGCGCAGGCAACGTGATCAATCTTGATGATTTTATTGACGAGATTGGACATGATGTGACCAGGTTTTTCTTTTTGATGTATTCGCCAGACACTCATATGAATTTTGATTTAGGTCTTGCTAAGGAGCGCAGTGCTAAAAATCCGGTTTATTATGTTCAATATGCACACGCGCGAATCGCCAGTATTCTTGCTAAAGCGCAAGAATCTGGAATTTCCAATTTCCCCTGGCCGGGCAGGCAATTTCCAATTTCCAAACAAAATGAAAATATGTCTTTGCTTACACATGAAAAAGAGTTAAGTTTGATGAAAGAGTTGAATAAATTTCCGCAATTGGTGGAAGAAATTTCTGAAAATTATGAAGTTCACAAACTTCCACAATATGCGATGAAATTGGCTGATAAATTTCATAGTTTTTATGATGCTTGTCGCGTGATTGATGAGGAGAACGCAGAATTGACAAGCGCTAGACTTTCTTTGATAAATGCTGTTAGAATAGTGCTAGCTGAAACCCTGGATCTTATTGGGGTGGATGCGCCCGAAAAAATGTAGAAATAACTAATAACAAACAACTAACCACTAACAACTAAAAACAGGGGCTCAATAAAGGATTTATGTTATAAGTTGTAAGTAGTAAGTTGTCAGTTAATTGTATGAAAATTGGAATTGATGCTCGCTCAATCTTGAATCCAGAAAAAGGAGATGCAATTGGAGTTGGACATTATACTTATCAATTGATTCGCCACTTGTTGAAAATCGACAAAGAAAATGAGTATGTTATTTTCTTTGATTTCCGTGTACGAGAAAAGGATATCAAAAAATTCGCTCAATCAAATGTTAAAATAAAATTTTATCCTTATTCTGATTATAAAAAATATTTACCAGGAGCGTATAGCGAAATTTTGGGAACAGCAACACTTCAAAAAGAAAAACTTGATGTTTTGCATTCTACTTCAGCCTTTAATCGTATTCCAATCGGTTATGGCGGTAAGACGGTGGTGACCTTTCATGATATGTCGATGTATAGCATTCCACAATATCTGTCAGCTGTAAAAAGAACTCGAAACAAAACAGTAGCTCGCTTGATGGGGCGCAAGGCTGACAAAATAATTGCAGTTTCAACTTCAATAAAAAATGATGTTGAAAAATTCATTGGCGAAGCTGGTGAAAAGACACAGGTTGTTTATAGTGGACTTGATCAGCGTTTCTTTAATGAACCTGAAGTAGCGGCAACGAAAGTACTTGGAAAATATGACATTACAAAAAAATACATTTTATTTTTGGGAACTTTGGAGCCATCTAAAAATATCACACGTCTTTTGGAGGCTTTTGCAAAATTTAAAGCTGATCAAAAACAAAAAAATTCCGGCAAATTTGAATATCAATTGGTGCTTGCTGGTAAGCGTGGTTGGCTTTCTCAGGAATACTTGCAAATTATTAAAGATTTGAATTTAACAAAGGATGTTGTGTTTACGGGTTATGTAATTGGAGATGAACTTGTGCCACTTTTCCGCAACGCTGAATTTTTTGTTATGCCATCTTTATATGAGGGATTTGGAATGACGGTGCTTGAGGCGTTTGCAACAAAAACTCCTGCAATTTTGGCTAATGTTTCATCACTTCCGGAAATTGCTGGTGAGGCTGCATATTTCATAAATCCTCTTGATACGGCTGAATTAGCTGAAGCGCTTGGAAAATTTGCAACGGATGAAAATTTGCGATTAAGCTATGTTGCAAAAGGACTTGAGCAAGCAAAGAAATTTGATTGGGATAAAACTGCCCGTGAAACATTGGAGATTTACAAAAGTTTAAAATAGGCATATCATAAGAATACAAAAGCGTTGATGAGGAAATCACCTCGGAGCTGCGAAAAGAAATCCCTTGGGAAAGTAGAATTCGTCGGGTAAGCCCGTAATAGCCGTAAAGAGAGCTTATTAGGCAGTAGCTTCTTAGCTTTTTAGGAAATGCATTTTTCTAAGAAGCTAAGAAGCTAAGAAGCTGAGAAGCTGAATTAAGGTGGTACCGCGTTGGAAGACGTCCTTATGCATTTATTTGCATGGGGACATTTTTAATTTCGAATACTGAATTTTGAATTTCGAATGAAGTCTGAATGATTGAATGTTTGAAATATTAGAAATTAAGAAATTAAAAATTGATTAAAAATTCAAAATTGGAAATTAAAAATTGCAGGCTGAAATAATATAACAAATTTTTAAAAATCACTTGTAACTTTTTTATTCAAAAAATATTATGTCATTTAAACGTGTTGATCCAAAACAAAGTTTGCCGGAGATGGAAAAAGAAATTTTGAAATTTTGGGCTGAGGAAAAAATATTTGAAAAATCTTTAGAAACTCGCAGTGGCTCCCAGGAGTATACTTTTTATGATGGACCGCCTTTCGCAACTGGAACTCCTCATTATGGGCACTTGGTTGGTTCAACAATGAAAGATGTGGTGCCGCGCTATTGGACAATGCGTGGATTTCACGTGGAAAGAAAGTGGGGTTGGGATTGTCATGGGCTGCCAATTGAAAATATTGTAGAAAAAGAATTGGGTTCAAAAGCCAAAAGTGAAATAGAAAAGTTGGGCGTGGAAAAATTTAATGAACTTTGCCGCAGCAAGGTGTTGGAATATGTGGATGTTTGGAAGGTTGTCATTAATCGCTTGGGACGCTGGGCTGATATGGATAATGCTTACAAAACGATGGATTTACCATATATGGAATCGGTCTGGTGGGTCTTTAAAGAACTTTGGAATAAGGGACTCATCTACGAAGGTTATCGTTCTATGCATGTTTGTCCGCGCTGCGAAACCACTCTTTCTCAACAGGAAGTTAGTGAGGGTTATGTTGATGTTAAAGATTTGTCCGTAATTGCAAAATTCGAGTTAATCTCTACGAATTACGAACAAGATACGAATGTACGAAATACGAAAGAATATATACTAGCTTGGACCACAACTCCTTGGACACTTATTGGTAATGTGGCGCTGGCAGTTAATCCAGAAATGGATTACGTTTATGTTGAAACAACTAATGTGGAAAAGGATGGAACATTTTCAGAGGAAGTTTTTGTGGTGGCCAAGGATCGGGTGGGCGACTTGTTTAAAGATAGAAAAATTGAAATTGTGCGTGAAGTTTCAGGTGCGCAGCTAGTTGGTAAAAAATATAAACCTGTTTTTGATTATTATGCTAAATCCGATATTGAAAATTTTGAAAATGGTTGGAAAGTTGTGGGCGCAGATTTTGTGGGAGCTGAGGATGGGACTGGTGTTGTGCATATTGCGCCAGCCTTTGGCGAGGACGATTTGAATTTGGGCAAAGAAAAAAATCTGCCATTTGTGCAGCACGTTGGAATGGATGGAATTATAAAAAAAGAGGCAGGAGAATTTGCTGGAATGCACATAAAACCAACTGATGATAGAACTGCAACCGATGTTGAAATTATCAAATATCTGGCCAAAAATGGAATTCTTTTTGCCAAAGAAAAATATGAACATAGTTATCCGCATTGCTGGAGATGCGACACGCCGCTGATGAATTATGCGACCAGTTCTTGGTTTGTAAAAGTTGCTGATATAAAATCAGACGCAATTGAATTGGCCAAGGAAATTCATTGGTCTCCTGAGCACATTAAAGAGGGGCGTTTTGGAAAGTGGTTGGAAGGTGCGCGTGATTGGTCAATTTCTCGTCAGCGTTTTTGGGCTTCTGTTATGCCAATCTGGAAATGCAAATGCGGCGAGATGAAAGTTTTTGGCTCCGTGATGGAGCTGGAGGCTGCTAGCGGAGAGAAAATAACAGACCTGCATAAACATATTGTGGATAAAATTGTACTTAAATGTGACGCTTGCAGTAGCGAGATGCGCCGCGTGCCTGATGTGCTCGACACCTGGTTTGATTCTGGTTCGATGCCGTATGCTCAACAACATTATCCGTTTGAAAATGCTGAGCAATTTGAAAAGAATTTTCCAGCTGAATTTATCGCAGAAGGTGTGGATCAAACACGTGCCTGGTTTTATTATCTGCACATCATTGCGTCTGCCATCAAAAAAGCTCCAGCGTATAAAAACGTGATTGTAAATGGTATTGTGCTGGCTGAAGATGGAAAGAAGATGTCAAAGAAACTCAAAAATTATCCTGATCCAATGGAGATGTTTGAAAAATATGGTGCGGATTCAGTCAGGTTTTATCTGATGAGTTCGCCGGTGGTCGCTGCGCAGAATTTGAATTTTGCAGAAAAAGATGTGGCAGAAATTGTGCGCGGAATGATGCGAATGCTTTGGAATTCGTATTCCTTTTTTGTGCTGTACGCCAATATTGATAAGTGGGAACATAAAGAACAATTTACGCATTCAACTGCAACAAATTTGTTGGATAGATGGATTCTTTCTGAGCTTAACACCTTGGTGATTTCAGTGCATAGTGGAATGGAAAATTATGAATTGCACCGAGCGGCGCGCGCTTTTCCAAAATTCATTGATGATATGTCCAACTGGTATGTTCGAAGATCGCGCAAGCGTTTTTGGAAATCGGAAAATGATGGCGATAAAAATGAAGCATATGCAACGCTTCATCACGTGCTTGTGACACTGTCCAAAATGATGGCACCTTTTTCGCCTTTTATCGCTGAAGAAATTTATAAAAATTTGACTGGCAAAGAGTCTGTGCATTTGGCTGATATGCCGACGGGGGATTATCACCACGTGGATGAACTTTTGAATGATCAGATGCGCAGTGTTCGTGAAATTGTGACTCAGGGTTTGCAATTGCGCGCTCAGGCCAAAATCAAAGTTCGCCAACCGCTCGCAAAAGTGACAATCAAGGAATCAATTCTCGATGAACTTGCAGAAATAATTAAAGATGAACTTAATGTTAAAGAAGTTCTTGTGGATGCAAATCAAGAAGAAATGATTGTGTTGGATGTTGAAATAACCAAGGAATTGGCGCAAGAGGGAGTGGCACGCGAGATCGTGCGTCACATTCAAGAGATGCGCAAGGAGGCAGGTTATGAAGTTGACAATCGTATCAAAGTGTGCTATAATAGACAATCAGAGGTGTTTGAAAAGTTTAATGCCTTGATTGCCAAAGAAACGCTTGCAGACTCCATTACTGAGGGAATTTGCGGGGATGCTGATTTGGTCAAGGAAATTATGCTAGATGAAAAGGTGTTGTCAATTTCCATTAAGAGGTGATATAATGACTTCTGTGTGAAATTGTTCTTTTTGATAAACATATCTCAATCTAATCTCGGAAAACAAACCGGGGAAAGGAAGTTTTTAGTGGAAGACACAAATTCTGCTTATGTTGATATTGATGAGCCAATAGATATTTTCAAAAACGCAGAAAAAATCAGGACTTTAAATGAGGAGGTAGCGGAGGAGGATCTTTTCGAGTCAGCTGTGCCTACGTCCTGGATTGAAGGACGGGAAAATAAATGCATAGCTGCAATAATCGCAGGGGCGGTGGTTTTCTTGTTTTTCTTCTTTTGAGATTTTGAAATTTTTAAAGCCACACAAAGCATCTGCTTTGTGTGGCTTTTTCCTTTAAAGTTGGATGTTGTTACTGCGTAAAAAGTAAGTCTTTGCTTCTTGCGCTACTAGCTATTATACTTAAGATATGAATTAGCTATTTTAAAGCTAATAAATATTATCAAGATAATGAGATAGTAGCTAATTAGAATTGTATAGATAAATGGAATATAGATATACTGGCATTATTTTAAACAAGCGCGATGTGGGCGAAACTGATAGGATTTATACAATCTATACTCTTGAAGGAGGAAAAATTCGTTCGCTCGCCAAAGGTGTGCGGAAACCACAAGCAAAACTTGCTGCATCGCTCGAGAATATCACACTGGCTGATATTACAATTATCAGGACGCGAGGACTTGGAAAAATTACTGGTTCAATTATTGAAAATAATTTTACCTCGCTCAAACGAGATTGTGATGCACTTTTGGAAACTTTTGCCGGATTGAATATTTTTGAAAAATTAGTTGACTTTGAAAGTTCCGACAAAAAAGTTTTTTTATTGCTTAAGGAATATTTGGAAGTAGTTAATGAATGTTCTTTAAGTGAGAACATAGAAAAGCATATTATAATAAGGTTAGGTTTTATTGTAAAACTTTTGGATGCGTTGGGGTATACAATTGAAGTGGATAATTGTGTTTCTTGCGGAAAAAAGTTGGCGCAAGATTTTCTTTGTTTTAGTTCCCAGCAAGGCGGTGCAATATGCCAGCATTGTGCGAATGGTAATGACAGTTGTGTTTTGTCCGTGCGTACAAATACTATAAAGATGCTCAGACTTTTTTTGAAAAATAAAATTCAATCCTTAACTAAGATTAAGGCCACCAGGGAAGATTGTGACAGTGTATGTTTGGTTGTCGATGATTTCTTAAGATGGACACTTTAGGATTGCGGTATATTTTTTGAGAATAAATAATATTGATTTTATTTGTGCATCCTGCTTATCTTATTTAGTCTCCAAATTTTCAATTTACAATTTTCAATTTCCAATAAAATCATAATGACTAAATATTAAATACTTTAATAATTTGTGCATTGAGAAATTGAGAATTGTTTGGAAATTGGAAATTGGTTATTGGAAATTATTGTCGATATTATTTCGGAAAAACATTTTTTTATGCTATAATAATACTAATCATAAAACTAATATAGAAACAAATAGTATGCCTCTCAATGATCTTAATCGGGAATTGTATAGTCCACATTCAGATGATGTTGGCAGTAGAACACACGAACAGAGCAAATATGATCCCTCTCTCGGCGTCAACGATGGCTTGAGTCCATTTGAACAGGAACAGCACTGGAATCAGCCTCAAAAAGGACTATCATCTTCACAAAAAAAGAAACTCTGGATTGGAATTTCTATTTTTATGGTGATTGTGCTTGCGATTGGTGGTTTATTTTTTTATCGCTGGTGGCTTAAAAATGCTTTTCATCAGGATCGTGTAAGTTTGTCTTTTGAGGGACCAAAAGAAGCTGATAGTACCCAACCAATGAAATATATCATTCATTATACTAACAATAATCGCGTTACACTTAAAAATGTTGAGATAAATCTTAGTTACTCGGAAAATTTTCAGCCAACTGATAATTTAAATTTGAAGTATCTGAGTCCCACTGCTAGTAAAGTATTTATTGGTGATGTTAAGCCGATGAGTAGTGGACAAGCTGAATTGAAGGGTATTTTTTATGCCCCTAAAGATTTTCCTGTTTATTTGCGCGGCGAAATTGTTTTTATTCCTTCTAATGGGGCGACTAGTCTTGCAATGAGCAATCAAATAGGTGTGAATATTACTGCTGCACCTGTATTTTTGGGCGTTGCTGCACCGCAGCAAGTTGTTGATGGTGATGGTTTGGAATATGTTATTGATTATAAAAATCTTGATGTGCGGCGCGTTGGCGATGTGCAAATTAGGGTTGATTTTCCGCAGGGATTTGAGATGAGCAGTTCTCAGCCTAAGGCATCGGAAAAAGAATCGTATTGGTATATTGGAAATTTGGAAGCAAATCAAGGTGGAAAAATTGTTATTCAGGGTAAAATAAAAGGCAGTGCGGATGAAGGGAAAAATATCATTGTTTCATTGGGGCATATGGGTGGGGATAATGAATTTGTTGTCTATAATAAACAGGAATTAACAACGCGCATTGTCTCTCCAATTTTGGCAGTGGGACAAAAACTTGATGGCAAAGATAGTGGTGTTGTTGGTGCTGGAGAGTTGTTGAAATATGTTGTGACGTATCAAAATACGGGAACCATAGGTTTGCGAGATGCAATTATTAGCGCAGAAGTGAAGAGTGATATTCTGGATTTTTCCAAGATAAGCGTGGAAAAAGGTTTTTATGATGGCGCAAAGAATCTTATAACTTGGAAAGCTTCAGATGTGCCAGAGCTGGCGATTATAAGTCCAAAAACAGGTGGGATGGTTTACTTTTCGATTCCAGTTAAATCCGTGATTCCAATTGAAAATAAATTGGATAAAAATTTTATAATTTCTTCGGTTGCTAAAATTGATAGTCCCGACATTCCAACTCCACTTGATTCTAATAAAATTATTGGAAGCAATAAACTTGAATTAAGACTTGCATCAAAAGTTATTTTTGATACCAAGGGATATTATACGGATACAAAGATTAAAAACTCTGGTCCAATTCCGATGGAGACAGGGAAGGAGACAACATTCACGATTCACTGGCAAATTATTAATGTTTCAAATGACATTGCGGGTGCCAAAGTTGTTTCAGCTTTGCCATCAGGCGCGCGTTGGACTGGACAAGTTTATCCATCAAATGAAAAAATTTCATATAATGCAAGAACAAATCAAATTATTTGGGATGCTGGTGATATCTTAGCTGGAGTTGGGGTGCTTGATTTGCCACGCGAAATTGTTTTTCAGGTTGGAGTGACACCTCAAGCAAATCAAATTGGAAATCCAATAGACTTGTTAAATAAATCTATTTTTACAGCGTCAGATTCTTTTGTTAATCAAAACATAACATTAGAAGGAGAAAAGAAAAATACTATGCTTTATGAGGATCAGGCGATAGGATTTAATAACGGAAAAGTGGTGAAATAGTCGGTAACTCACAACCTACAACTTACAATTCACAACTCACCTGGCTACCGGAGCGGCAGGTGACAACAAAAAAGAAGAAATGTGAAAGTCTTTACATTTCTTCTTTTTTTGATACAATAACCTGATGCTTGCATTGATTTCTCAAAAAAATAATAGGCGTATCGGAAAGTTACACACTAAAAGCGGAGTTATTAATACGCCGTTTTTTATGCCGATTGCAACGAAGGGGGCGGTAAAAAATGTTTCACCGGAAGATTTGCTAGCTATTGGGGCGGAAATTGTGCTTGGAAACACTTATCATCTTTGGCTTAGACCAGGTGATGATCTTATTGCGCGCGCAGGAGGACTCCATAAATTTATGAATTGGAATGGTCCCATCCTGACTGATTCTGGCGGATATCAGGTTTTTTCTTTGGGGGCGCGAGCTAAGGAAAAATATGGATCCAATGGTGTTAAGCTCAGTGAAAAAGGTGTGGAATTTGCAGATCCGTTAAATGGCAGTAGTCATTTTATGATGCCAGAAAAATCCATTGATATCCAACTTAATTTGGGTAGTGATATTGTAATGGTGCTTGATGAATGTCCACCTTTTCCGTGTTCTCACGGCGATGCAAAAAAATCCTTGGAACTTACAACAAGATGGGCGGCTCGTTGCTTTAAGCATTTTCATAAAAAGGTGGCTGAAAATCAGGAAAAATATCCTAATGGTAGACCGCTTTTGTTTTGTATCGTGCAGGGAAGTGTCTATGAAGATTTGAGGAAAGAGAGTGTGCGTCAATTGATGAATATTGAATTTTCCGCCCTGGGTGGACCAGTCTCAGGCTGGGATGGTTATGCAATTGGAGGTGTGGCTGTGGGAGAGCCTAGAAAACATCTTTACGAGATTCTGCGGTGGGTAGTGCCATATCTACCTGCTGACAAGCCGCGCTATTTAATGGGGTTGGGTAAACCTGAGGAATTGGTGGCTGCAGTGGAGGCTGGGATGGATATGTTTGATTGTGTGATACCTACGCGCGAGGGAAGACATGGGCGCCTCTTTCGATGGAAGAGAATTTCCAATTTCCAATTTCCAATTTCCAATGACAAGGAGGGAATTGATTTTAAAGGTGATTTTTACGAAACAATAAACATTAATAATGAGCAGTTTAAGGAGGATTTTACACCTATAGATTTGCAGTGCGATTGTTATACTTGTAAAAAATTTACCAAAGCATATCTCAATCATTTGCTTAGAACGGATGAGCCATTTTTTTTGAAGCTTGCTTCGGTTCATAATTTGAATTTTTATCTTAAACTGATGGCACTTCTTCGAGAAGGGTAATGATTGGGGGATTGTATTGTGAAATATTTTCAATTGATGTTGCGTATCAGTAATAGAAATGTGTTTAATAATAAAAGCCATTTCGGCAATTTTACTACCTTTTAATTGGTAGGAGAGAATTAATAATAAAAGCCATTTTGGCAATTTTACTACCTTTTAATTGGTAGACGATGATTGACAGGGTTGGTTAATAAAAAGTGTATGGCAAAAAAAGAAAAAAAGATTAGCAAGAAAACGAATGAGGGTGGTAAGCAGTTTTTAGAGGTGAATAATTTTTTGAAAATTATAGCAGATGAAAATCGTCTGAGAATTTTGGTTTTGCTTGAAAACGGTGCAATGAATGTGACTGATATTCATAATAAACTCAATCTTCCTCAGAATTTAACATCGCATCATATTTCTAAGTTGAAAAGTTTGGAACTTCTAACTGAGAAACGCGAGGGAACATTCAGACATTATAGTGTTAACACTAAAAATTTAAAAGAATACACTCGCTTATTTAAGGAGTTGATGAAAATTTAAATATCTTTTGATTTTACGATCCAAAAGCAAGCTTCCTGTCAGCAGGAGGCTTCTTTTTTGTTATCAATGTTTTTTAAAACAGCTTTTAGTTATTCATCTGGAAGTCAAAAGGAAGGCTTTTACTTAATTCGACTTCACTAAAAAAATATGCAATAATATTTAAGTAATATTTTTTCTATTAAACTATTTATATGCAAATAATTGATGAGGAAGTCAAAAAAACACTGGATATTTTCAAGATTTTAGAGCTGACGCCAGCGCAGACAAAGGAGCATATTGAAAAATTGAAGAATGTTTTGCTGATGGATATGGTGGCGGAGGCTTTTGCAGAAAAAGGGCAAATGTTGGAAGACGCCAATTTTACTCAGGATGACATAGAGGATTTTTTGATGGATAATTATGATGAAGATGAAATCAGGGAAATTTTGGGCAGAGTCTCGCGCGATGTGGTGGTGGAATATTTTTCTAAAATTTTGAAAGATGCTGATGAGGATAAGCTGTCTAAAGTAAATGATATTTTGACAGCAAAATTTGAATAATAAATAACTAACAATAAATAATAAACAACTGGTAATAAAGAAAGTTGTATGCTATAAGTTGAGAGTAATAAGTTAAGATAAATATATGTTATATAATAAATCTTGTTTTGCAAATTTAGAGCCAGAGGATGATGAGGATGATGATGACTGTGGTGATTTTGGTTGCTAGGGACTTTTGGAAAATTTTGCAAATAGAAAAGGCTGTCGCAGTTGTTGCGGACAGCCTTTTTGCTTGCTAATATTTTTGAATGTTAATATTGGTGGGATATTGCTTCTTCGAGTGCCTCTTTGATAGGTATATTATTTATCTTCTTCGTGCCTAGCTTTTGCAATATTTTTATTGATTCGGCGCGCACATCTAGAAGATGGATTGGGGGACAGCTGGGCGGAATTTTTTCGGCGATTTCTAGCAGGAGTTTTTCTGCACGCTTTGGGTTTTTGACAATAAGTAATTTGGCATATTGAAATATTCCCTCAAATCCAATTTTTCCATTGACGGGGGAAACTTCTTCTGAAATGTAAGATCCACAATTTGGCGGATCATACAAAAAAAGTAAATCATCCCTATCCTCCGCAATTAGGTCGAATAGTTCCAATGCTTCTTCTTGCTTGTCGCTTTTGATTAAGCAAAGTGCATATTCCTCAGCATAAGGACTTTTGCCATTGAAAGACATATCGCGGTTGAACACTTTGGCGATTTCTGCTAATCTCGTGAGCAGCTCTTGTGGGCCTTTTGGAAGTTCATATTTGGGCGGGTTGTGGTTTGTTTTTTTGATAATTGCGAACTCTTTTAGAGCGGCAACTAAAATTCTGCGAGTTTTGAAAATACTTGTCTTCATAGGAAAGCCTCCTGGGATTTATTTTCTTACTTGAGGATATCGTTAATTGTCAAAAAACCATAGTTTTTGAGTATACAAAAAAGTAGGGCATAAGTCAAAAGGTATAAAATTTTTGCCAGTTAAATCTTAAAAAAATGAAAACTGATGAGCTTTATTTTTTGCCTTGGTTAAAACAAAAAACAGTGTTATGTATTAAGTGAAGAAAATTGTATATTTAGTGTACTAGTAGTTATATCGTTAAATATATGAAAGTCAGATCCCTCCAAAAAACAAAATCGTATTTTTTTTATATTCGGCAGATTGTGTTGGGTTTTTTTGATGCTGTTTTGGTGATAGTTCTTGCAGTAGCTTGTTTTGTGGTTTGGATCTATTATTCTGCGACTCCCGCAGCAAGCCAATTGGTTACTAGAAAGATAGCTGAAACTTCGGTATTGTATGATCGCAGCGGGGAAAATGTGTTGTACAAACTTTATGGGGAGGAAAATAGAAAAATAATCGGGCACAATGAAATTCCGGACTTTGTGCGCAGCGCAACTATTGCAACGGAGGATTCCAATTTTTATATTCATCCTGGCATCGATCCTGTTGCAATAGTAAGGGCAATAAAAGTTAACCTTGAAAATAAGGGCATTCGTCAGGGTGCTTCGACCATCACTCAGCAATTGGCTCGTAGTGCATTTCTCACATCAGAACGAACATTGAAGCGCAAATTTTTAGAAGCAATATTTGCCTTCAAAATAGAGCGACACTATACCAAGGATGAAATTTTGGATCAATATCTTAATCAAGTGCCATATGGGGCAAATGCATATGGAATTGAGACGGCTAGTCGAACATATTTTGATAAAGCTGCCAAGGAATTGACTCTGGATGAAGCAGCTTTTTTGGCTGCGCTTCCAAAGGCACCATCGTATTATTCTCCATATAACACTCATCGAGACGAGCTTGCTTATCGTCAGAAAAAAATTCTTCAGCGTATCGCTGAGCTCAAATTAGTTTCACAGGAAGATGTTGACAATGCTCTCACGACTGACACTTTTTCGAAAGTGAAGCCGTTGGTAAATCCGATTGCTGCTCCACATTTTGTGTTTTTTGTTTTGGAGCAACTTGAAAAAAAATATGGCAAAGAATTTTTGCAAACAGGTGGGCTGAAAATTTATACAACGCTTGATTATGAGATGCAAAAAATGGGGGAAGAAGTAGTCGCTAGGGGTGCTGAAAAAAACATAGCCAGAGGAGCAACTAATGCTGCCTTGGTCGCGATCAACCCCAAGGATGGAGATATTTTGACTATGATAGGAAGTAAAGATTTTTATGATAAAACTATTGATGGTGAAGTAAATATTGCTACCACATTGCAACAGCCAGGGTCTTCCTTTAAGCCTTTTGCATATGCTACTGCCTTTGAAAAGGGATATCAGCCCGAAACTAAAATACTTGATGCGCCAACAAATTTCGGACCCGATGGAAGTGGTCGAAATTATGTGCCTAGGAATTATGATGGAAAATTTCATGGACTTTTGAGTATGCGCGAAGCACTGGCACAGTCACTTAATATTCCAGCAATTAAAACGCTGTATCTTGCAGGAATTGATAATACAATAGAATTGGCTCATCGTCTAGGCATTACAACTCTTAATGAGCGTAATCGGTATGGACTTTCTTTGGTTATTGGCGGCGGGGACGTGAAATTGGTTGATATGGTTAGCGCTTTTTCAGTTTTTGCTAATGATGGCATACGAAATCCCTCAAATTCTGTTTTAAAAATAGTTGATAGCAAAGGAAATGTAGTGGAACAAGTACAATACAATCCAATGCGCGTGCTGGATGTGCAAATTGCTCGAAAGATTGATTCTATTCTTTCTGATAATAAAGCTCGTACTCCAATTTTTGGACCAAAAAGCCCACTTATACTTGCAGACGGAAGACCTGTAGCTGCTAAAACTGGAACAACGCAGGAATTTCGCGATGCTTGGACTGTTGGCTTCACTCCGCAAATTGCGGTTGGCGTCTGGGCAGGAAATAATAACAATCGTCCTATGAAAGCTGGCTCCGATGGAGTTTTCGTAGCAGCGCCAATCTGGAATGATTTTATGACCAATGCGCTTGCAAATCAACCAAGAGAAACATTTGTCGCATATGAAACTTATCAGCAAAATGATAATCAGACAAAAATTGCTGAGGGTGACTTGTCAGGGCAAGATGTGAGAATGAAAGTAACTTATTATAACAATAAGACTGGAAAAAAGATTTCTGCAGAAAAAGCAAAAAAAACAGATCCTAAAAAAGTTGATAAGAAAGTTGAATATATCATCGTCAGTGATCCAAATATAACTCCACCAAAAAATTCAGTCAGCGTTGCAATGCCTTCGCCAACTGATCCAATGTATAAAAATTGGACAATGCAACCTTGATTGTTAGATTATACTCAAGGTGGGGTTCTAAAAAGTAATATTGGAGATATTTTTTGTTTCGCCTATTTCCTCTTTTGGCACGCTCTTGGCTGAAATCTATAGCTAATCGCTCTTGATTGCTATTTCGCAATCAACGGCCTCAAGAGAAAACAGGCTCACAAAAAAAGTGTATGATCATGATTATTGAAAAAAATAAAAACAGCTCGACGCGCATTGCGCTGAGCTGTTCTTGAAAAAATATCATTTAGAAAAGGCCTCCTCGACCTTCTTGTGATATTCTTCCGTGCTCATTTCTTCTGGAATTATTCCGAAATGTTTGAGCATAAAAATCCAAAATCCATTCATCTACATTACCCCCTGTCCTTATTGAATTGTTGTGTTTGCTTTGAGTTTCTTGTTGGCTTGAGTGATATTTATGAGCTCAAGCAGAACAATGATAATAATAAATGTTAAAGCCAAAAAATCTGCCAAATTAGTCATCGTTGTCTCAGTCTTGTTCCAGAGGTTGCCGATAATGATGAGATGAGAAGCCACTTTTTCCAGAAATCCAAAAAAAACTTCGAACATTGGAAACCTCCTATTTTTGAATTTTAATATCAAAGAGCTAAACAACTCAAAACATCTTACTACAAAAAAATTCATTTGTCAAGTTGGGTGTCTTTGTGCTAGTGTGTGGTTATGAAAAGAAAAAATGTGATAATTGCCGTAGTTTTGTGCTTTTTGGCTGTACCTAGCCTTTATTTTGGCTTGAAAAAGATTCGAGAATCCAAAAAAACAGTTCAAATAAGTGTGACTGATTTACAACAAAATAGTGATAATCAGCCAGCTGAAATTATACCTGAAGTGCAGCAATCCGAAGATGCTTTGCAATCAGCTGAAAAACCTATTAACAATGACGAAGCAGTGGTTATTGAAAATCAAGAAAAAGAAATTGCAGTGCCAAAACATTCAGAAAAAATATCGGAAGAAAAAACTGTTGAATCAGAAAAAACAGCTGAAACAAAAGGAGGGGTTGGAAAGATTGTCGATAAATTAATTTCATGGGGCTTCACAAATTCTTCCGGAAGAGTGGTGGATACAATCATCGTACATTCTTCTTATGACGCACTTGGAAATGATCCATATAGTGTTTCTGGAATTATTGCTGAATACAAGCAATATAATGTGTCAGCGCATTACTTGATTGCACGCGATGGTGTGATTTATCGTTTGGTGAAGGATGAAAATATTGCTTGGCATGCTGGCGTCAGTAAGGTACCGGATGAGCGAACAAACGTGAATGATTTCTCAATTGGAATTGAGATGATCAACACGGAGGATGGAAAATATTCCGATGAGCAATATAATTCGCTTAATTCGCTCATTGGAACATTGCAGAAAAAATACAAAATAAAATATATTCTCGGCCACAATGAAATTGCCCCAGGCAGAAAGACGGACCCATGGAATATTGAGTGGGGAAAAGTGCGGAAATAATTTTGAATTTCCAATTTTGAATTTCGAATCAAATACGAATGTTTAAAAAATTCAATTTTGAAACATTAAAAATTCAATCGAAATTAGAAATTCATACTTCGAAATTAAAATTGAAATTTAATCATATGAACTTATTAATAACATTAGACATTAATGACATTAGTCTTACATTGAAGGATGGTCGAAAGATCCTTGATGATTTTGCTTGGACTGATGAATACACTTTGAGCGAGAAATTGCTGCCAAATATTGATGCACTGCTTAGAAAAAACAAAGTTTCCAAAAATGAGGTAGAAAAGGTGATAACTAAAATCACCAAGAATTCTGGTGTGACCAGTGCGCGGATCGTTAGAACAATTGCAGCGGGTTGGGCACTGCGATAAAAATTGCAACTGTATATTAATATGTTTTGTTGAATGTATGATAAATTAAGTTTGTTTTATTTTGGCAGTTATGTTATTATAAGTATAAATTCAAGCGCTTGCGCCTAAGTCTTTTTTTGATAATAAAAACAAAAATAAAAAAATGATCGAGCCGTGTATAAAAGTTGATCAATTAAGGGTGATATATAATAAGGGCAAGTCTAATGAGGTTCGCTCATTGGATGGTGTTAGTGTGGAAATTTATCCTGAAGAATATATTATTATTTATGGACCTTCTGGTTGTGGAAAATCCACCTTACTTTATGGAATTTCTGGACTCCAGGCTCCGACATATGGCGATGTGGTGGTTCAGGGAAAAAATCTTGCACAAATGACAAAGCGGGAGAAAGTGGAATTTCATCAGACGCGAATAGGAATGGTTTTTCAGGCCTTTTATCTTATTGAAACGCTAACAGTTTTGGATAATGTTTGTCTGCCAAAAGTTTTTCGTGGGGAAAATCTGAAGGAGCGTCGCGAAAAAGCAATGGAACTTTTGCGACGTTTTAGTATTGCTGAGCAAGCTGACAAATTTCCTGCGCAGCTTTCTGGCGGTCAAAAACAACGAGTTTCTATTGCTAGAGCGTTGGTGAATGATCCTGAAATTATATTGGCTGATGAGCCAGTGGGAAACTTGGATTCAGAGTCGGCGCAAAATGTGTTGGATATATTCAAAGAAATCAATGGTGTAGACAAAAAAACCCTAATTATGGTTACACACAATCCTGAGCATCTCGTTTATGCGGATCGTATTATTCATATGAAGGATGGCAAGAAAGTCAGTGAGGAAGTTAATAATGATAAACGCCCCAAGGAAGCATTGATTAAAGACATATCGGCAACCCCTGAGGAGATTTCCAGTGAGCTTAAATTGTTGATGCGAACATTTAAGAATTTATCATTGCAACAAGTTGGTGTTTTGTTGATTCCTTTTAAGGCTAAACAACTTCTTTCTCACATTATTTCTGAGCTCAATGAGGAACAGGTTGGTGCTGCAGAAAATTTGGTAAAAGAGTTTTTATTCAAGAATATCGATAGCAGTGGACTTTTGGATAAATTGGACTTGGATTTTGACAAGGGTGGCGCTGGCTGGAACAAGCTGCGGGCGGTCTCATTTATGGAGCGCACAAAGAGAATTTTGCTGCAGGTTGAAATTTTAAATAGTGATCAAGAAACAAGCGTGCTTACTTTTGCTGATTATCTCGCGGACGTTTATCATCTTAAATTGGATGATGAAGTTATATTAAGATTTAGATCTTTTATAAAACTGCGAATAGAGAATAAAATTGATAGATTTGGTCTCCAACAAAGACTCGATGCGCCAAAGAAGCTGGGAGGAGCGGGATTATATAAGGGCAGTGCTGAAAAAGTTGTTCGCGAAGTGGAACTTATAATGCTTTTGAAATATTCTGCGTAATTGTGTGAATATAAAATTAAAATACAAATTTACAAAAAAATAACAAAAATGAAATTCATAGACCTATTTAAGTTATCAACTAGGATGTTTAAAGCGAGAACTTCTCGAACGCTTTTGACTGTCTTGGGTATGAGTATTGGTATTGGAGCTATTTTATTTTTAGTTTCTCTTGGTTATGGACTTCAAAAAACATTGTTAGAACGAATCACCACTTCTGATTCTCTTTTAACATTAGACATTTCTGAGGCAAAATCGGGAATTGTTTCTTTGGATCAAGAAATGATTAAAAAAATTGAGGCAATGCCTGGTGTTGATGACGTGAGTCCCGCTTTTCAAATCACCACACAGGGTCATCTTGATGATTTGTCTGCTGATTTGGTTACGATTGGTTCCAAGCCTTCATTTTTAAAATTAGGTGGTTATAAACCAAGTAAGGGAGATTTGCTTAGTGATAATGATCAAAATGGAATCGTTATTAGTAGTGCTGTTGGGCAGGTTTTTGGTAAAACCGTTGATGAAATGCTTGGAAAGGAGATGACATTTTCATTTTTTGTGCCAAGAATTGCTCCAGTTGTGGATGCTGCAGGCAACACTTCTGATGCTCAAGCACAAAGTGATTTTGAAAAAGTTAATAGTGAAGTTAAATATAGAATTATTGGAGTCATTGAAGGTGAGGATAATGTTGTATATATAAATATGGCATCGCTTGGTAATTTGAAAATTGATAAATACGGTCAGGTTAAAGTGAAAACAAAATCAAATGGCGAGATGGGTGTTATTCGCGATGCAATTTTGGAATATGGTCTCTTGGTTTCTTCACTCTCAGACACTGTTGATCAGGCCAATCAAATTTTTAAAGTCGTGCAAATCATTTTGATGCTCTTTGGAATCATTGCGCTGGTGGTTTCTGCTATCGGTATGTTCAACACGATGACCATCACTTTGCTTGAGCGAACTGAGGAAATTGGAATTATGAAATCAATTGGAGCTTCGGATATGAGTATTTCAGTTATGTTTTTTATGGAATCGGCAATTATGGGTTTTCTTGGGGGATGCGCCGGTGTTTCTATTGGCTGGTTAGGTGGCTTGGGTTTCAATACTATTATTAATATGGTGGCGGTGAGATTTGGCGGTCAATCCGTGAGTTTGTTTTATAGTCCAACTTGGTTTATTTTAGCAATTCTGGCTTTTTCTGGAATTGTCGGATTCTTCACTGGTCTTGTTCCGGCTAGGCGTGCCAGCAAGATTGACCCCTTAGATGCTTTGAGATACAAATAACACTTTTGTTTACAGTTTGTTTTTTGAGCTTACTTGTGTTGCAAAATTTAGTTTTGGCATGTAACATATAGCATGTAACATATGATAGAAGTCTAGAATTTCTGAATTTGTTATATGCTGTATGTTTTATGTTATATGTAAATTTATGAAATTACTTTACGGAAAACCAGTGGCGGAAAAAATATTAAATCGTTTGAAAAACGACATTTTAATGCAATCTCAAAAACCAGGACTAGCCGTTGTTTTGGTAGGAGGTGATCCTGCGTCGAAGTTGTATGTCAATCTCAAAGAAAAAAAAGCCAAGGAAATTGGAATAAATTTTTATCGCTATGATTTTTCCGAAAATGTTTCCGAGGAGAATATTTTATCTCAAATTGAAAAGCTTAATGCTGATGCAAATGTGAGCGGTATAATCGTGCAACTTCCTTTGCCGAAAGATTTTGATACACAAAAAATTATATCAAGCATTGATCCTAAAAAAGATGTTGATGGATTTTCCGCCCAAGGCGGATCCGCCTTGGGCGGACACCCTGGTCTTGTTCCAGTGTTTCCTCAGGCTATAATGAAATTGATAGAAAGTGCCGAGCAAGAGTTGCTTGGAAAAAAAGCTATAGTTATTGCGAATTCTGATATATTTGGGAAAATAATGAGTGCAATGCTTGAGCGTGAAAATTTGACTGTACAGTACGTTTTGACTGAGAACATATCTTCGAAACTCAATGAAATTAAGGGCGCAGACATCGTAGTAAGCGCTGTGGGCTCGCCAGGGCTTCTTAGGGGTCAGATGTTTAAAGATGGCGCTATTGTTGTTGATGGTGGCATTGAAAAAGTGGGTGACAGCGTTTTGGGAGATGTTGATTTTGCTTCAACAGAGGCTCTTTCTGGCTGGATCACTCCTGTCCCAGGAGGTGTTGGACCACTCACAATTGCTTGTCTTTTGGAAAACACATTTTTGGCCTTTGAGGCTCAACAAAAGGAAAAATAGTATTGATCTTGCATATATTGTGTGATATTATAAAAACAATCGATAGTGGTTGTTTTTTTGTTTATGTTTGAAAGTGTATTAGTTGCTCAGATATTTTTGTTTGTCTGTAAAAATCGTTCGAATACATTTTTCTTTTTGTCACGGAGAAATGATTGCAACTTTTGACATAACGCCAAGGAGACTCATTTCTAGTGAAAAAAGAAAAAGTATTCTCACTCAAATTTTATATATCAGTAAATTTGTAATTTTGTAGACCTATGGAAAAATACGAACCAAAAGAAATTGAAAAAAAATGGCAAAAATATTGGGAGGATAATGGAACTTATAAGAATTATTCTCGCGAGAAAAAGTTTTATGCTTTGGATATGTTTCCATATCCATCTGGTGTGGGATTGCATGTTGGTCATCCGAAAGGATATATTGCAACTGACGTTGTGAGTCGCTTTAAGATGCTTAATGGATATAGCGTGCTTCATCCAATGGGATGGGATGCTTTTGGTTTGCCTGCTGAAAATTACGCTATAAAAAATAAAACCAATCCGAATATTTTTACAGCTAAAAGTGTTGCAAATTATAAAAAACAATTGGAGATGTTTGGTTTTACTTATGATTGGGATAGGGAAATTAATACGACTGATCCTCAATATTATAAGTGGACACAATGGATCTTCTTGAAACTTTTTGAAAAAGGTTTGGCATATGAATCAAATGCGCCAATCAATTGGTGCCCAAGTTGTAAGACTGGACTTTCCAATGAGGATTTGGAGGATGGAAAATGTGAGCGTTGTGGAAGCGAGGTTGAGCAAAAACCGATGCGACAATGGGTTTTAAAAATGACTGAGTATGCTGATCGATTGCTGTATGATTTGGACAGTCCTGAATTGGATTGGGAGGATATGATTGTTGAGCAACAAAAAAATTGGATCGGAAGAAGTGAGGGCGTTCAATTTGAAATGAAAATTAAGGATAGTGAAGAAAAAATTGAAGTTTACACTACCAGAATTGATACTGCTTTTGGAATTACGTATGCCGTGGTAGCTCCAGAACATCCTATTATTGAAAAGCTTAAGGATAAAATTTCAAATTACGCAGAGATTGTGCAATATGTTGAAGATGCAAACAGAAAAACAAATCTTGAAAGAACAGAACTTCAAAAAGAAAAAACTGGAAAAAGATTAGCGGAAATTGAAGTTATTAATCCGTTTACCGGAGAAGCCATACCTCTTTTTGTGGCTGATTATGTCTTGGGTGGATATGGAACAGGTGCCGTGATGGCTGTGCCAGCACATGATGAAAGAGATTTTGAATTTGCGAAAAAATATGATTTGTCGATCGTCGAAGTTATTTCCGGTGGCTTGATTACCGAGAATGCTTTCGTGGAAGATGGAATACTGATTAATTCTGAAGATTATTCTAGTCTTTCATCACAAGAAGCTCGTGAAAAAATGGCAGATTGGTTGGAAAAAGAAAAAATTGGAAAAAGAAAAGTTAATTACAAAATGCGAGATTGGGTATATTCTCGTCAGCGTTATTGGGGTGAGCCGATTCCAATAATTCACTGTGAAAAATGCGGAGCGGTTGCAGTTCCTGAAGAACAATTGCCAGTAATGCTTCCTGATGTTGAAAATTATGAGCCGACTGGTACAGGAGAAAGTCCACTTGCAGCAATTACTGATTGGGTGAACACGACTTGTCCAAAATGTGGAGGACCAGGAAAAAGAGAAACAAATACAATGCCACAATGGGGTGGATCATCTTGGTATTATCTACGTTTTATTGATCCAAAAAATGACAAGGAGTTGGTTAATAAAGAACTCGAGAAAGAATGGATGCCAGTTGATTTATATGTTGGCGGCGCAGAGCACGCGACGCGTCATCTTTTGTATGCACGATTTTGGCATAAATTCCTTTTTGACATCGGAGTGGTTTCAACTATTGAGCCGTTCAAAAAATTGTTGCATGTTGGACTTATTATGGCTGAAGATGGTAGAAAAATGAGTAAACGCTGGAATAATGTTGTTAACCCTGATGAAATTATCGCTGAATTTGGCGCTGATGCGATGCGCTTGTACGAAATGTTTATGGGGCCATTTACTCAGAGTATTGCCTGGAGCACATCTGGCGTGAGTGGAACAAAAAGGTTTTTGGATAAAGTTTGGAATGTTGGAAGTGAATTAGCAATAAATAAGCATATTAATTTTGAGTCATCCGCAGATGATAGTGGCAAGCATGATATTAAAGTGCTTTTAAACAAGACGATTGAAAAAGTGTCAAAAGACATTGAGGCGTTTAAATTTAATACCGCAATATCGCAAATGATGACTTTCATGAATAAATTTCCTGGACTCGAAATATCAATAAATGATTTCGAAAAGTTTTTAATTGTTCTTGCTCCTTTTGCTCCACACATCGCTGAGGAATTATGGGAGACAATAGGGCATAAAGAATCCATATTTTTACAAGCTTGGCCAGAGGTTGATGAAAAATATTTACAGGATGAAGAAGTTGAAATGGTTGTGCAGGTGAATGGAAAAGTGCGTGAGCGTTTGATGGTGGCGTATGACGTTACTGAGGATGAAATTAAAGAGACTGCACTTGAAAATGCAAAGGTTAAAGTTTTTACTAATGGAAAAGAAATTAAGAAAATAATTTTTGTTCCTGGTAAGCTGATAAATATTGTAGTTGTAGATTAGATTGAGTGAGGTCGTGAGAATACATTTTAATTTGTATTTTTTTAATAAAAAACAAAAATGCAAATAGTAATCTTAGCTGCTGGTCGTGGAACAAGAATGAATGATCTTACTGATAATGTTCCCAAGCCAATGCTGGAAATAAAAGGTAAGCCGATTTTGGCTTACAAACTCGAAGCGCTTCCTGCGGAAATTGATGAGGTGATTTTTGTGATTGGATATTTGGGAAATAAGATTCAGCAATATTTTGGAGATTTGTATGCTGGCAAAAAGATTTCTTATGTGGTGCAAGAGCAATTGAATGGAACAGGCGGCGCAGTGCTTTTGGTGAAAGATTTGATGAAGGATGATTTTTTGGTGATGATGGGGGATGATTTGTATATGCGAGAAGATGTTGAAAAAATTATGAAAGCTAATCTTGCAATTGTCGGTATGGAAATTTTAAATTCAAAAAGATTCGGGGTAATTATTTTGGATGAAAATGGAAATCTCAAAGAAACTGTTGAAAACTTAAGCGCTCAAGGAACTGTATTGGTGAATACTGGCCTATATAAATTAAACAAGAAGTTTTTTGATTATTCTTTGGTTGCTATTGGCAAGGGTGAATATGGTTTGCCACAAACATTGGCACTGGTGGCTAAAGATTATCCAGTGAAAGTTGAAAAAGCAAATTATTGGTTTCCGATTGGTAATCCTGAAGATTTGGAAAAAGCACAAGAGGAAATCGATAAATTTATTTGATATATCATATGCAGAGGAAAAAGATTGTTACAATTGGTGGGGGAACAGGAAGTTTTATGCTTCTTAGTGGACTAAAAAAATATCCAGTGGATATTTCAGCAATTGTTTCGATGGCTGATGATGGAGGTTCAACTGGAGTCTTGCGCGATGAACTTGGTGTGCTTCCTCCGGGAGATGTTAGGCAATGCTTGGTATCCCTTAGTGATTCCTCTGAAGCATTGCGGGAACTGATGAATTATCGCTTTGAAGAAGGTGGTCTCAGAGGTCATAGTTTTGGAAACTTATTTTTGTCTGCCCTGGAAAAAACAAATGGAAATTTTAGCAAAGGAGTTGAGGAAGCTATAAAAATTTTAAATGTGAAAGGACAAGTTATTCCTGTTACAAATCAGGATACTAATTTGTTTATGGAGTTAAAAAATGGAAAACTGCTCAAAGGGGAAAATGAAATTAATCATAATCACAACATTGAAACAATTGGTATTGAGAAAAACTTTTTAATGCCAACAGCGCAGGCGAATAAAAAAGCAATTAAAAGTATCTTGGAGGCAGATTTAATTGTAATTGGTCCAGGAAATCATTATTGCAGTATCGTACCTAACTTATTGGTAAAAGGAATATCACAGGCAATTTGCAAATCAAAAGCAACTGTTGTATATAATTGTAACTTGGTTAATAAACACGGTCACACAGAGATGTTTTCCTTGGATGAATATGTTGATTCAATAAATTATTATCTGGGTAAAAAACGAATTGATTTTGTTACTTTTAATTCTAAAAAACCAGCTGCTAATTTAATTAAGCGGTATGAAAGTCAAAAAGAGTTGTTAATCTCTTTTGATATTGACTTACGTTCAAAACGAACATATCGAGTTTTGCGTAGTGATATTTTAAATAGTAAAAAGATTAATTTTAGCCCTAGCGATATTTTAGCAAAACAGCGCGCTTTCATTCGTCATGATAGTGATAAATTAGCCAAGGTTCTCATGATGATCTTGGAGTTAGGGGAATATGAGAATATAATAAAAGAAATCATTTAACTTAGGACTTACGCATTTCGAAACGCGCAACTTTTGTAGTTTTTAAAATATAAATTAAATATTGTGGATGAATTAAAAAAAGAAATAAAAACAACTTCTCAGCAAAATTTGCCTGAAAAAATGCTGACACTTTCTGAGTTTCGAAGAGAGCTTGGCATTCCTTTAGTTTTGGCAAAGAAGTTGATTATTTGGGGTGAAATCGAGGCGGTAAAGGCAATTGATGGAACGCTCCGAATTGCAGCTCCAGAGGTTGCGGTTGCGAAAATACTTATTGGAACACCAATTAAAAAAAGTTATTTATTTGTGCGAGCCTTGGGCCCAGGATTAATTACGGGAGCATCTGATGATGATCCGGGTGGAATTGGAACATATAGTGCTGTTGGTGCAAAATTTGGTCTGAGTATTTTATGGATGGCTGCTTGGCTTTTGCCAATGATGTTAGCTATTCAAGAAACTTGTGCGCGAATCGGTATTGTTACCAATAAGGGGCTGGCTGCTGTGCTTAAGAAATATTTTAAAAAAAGAACGGTTATGTCTGCAGTGCTTCTTTTGATGATTGCGAATGTTGTGAATATCGGAGCTGATCTTGGGGCTATGGCCGCATCTCTTAAAATGGTTTCGGGTATTAGTTATGGAGTTGGTGCTATATTTTTCGCAGTGGCTATAATTTTGCTGGAAGTTTTTGTGAAATATCATACATACGTTAAGTTTTTAAAATGGCTGACACTCTCTGTTTTTGCATATATCGTCGCAGGTTTTATGACCCATCCAAACTGGTCGATAGTTTTTAAAAATTCTTTTATACCGCAAATATCTTTTTCTAAAGAATATATTTTTGCGATGGTTGCAGTTTTTGGCACAACCATTACTCCGTATCTTTTTTTCTGGCAAGCCTCGGAGGAAGTTGAAGATGGAAAAATGAATCATAATGGATACAAGAAAAATTTTGTTCATTCAAGAGTTTCTAATATGCGCACCGATGTGAATGCTGGAATGATTCTGGCAAATATTGTTTTTTTCTTTATCGTTCTTACGACCGCAAATGTACTTTTTGCCAATGGCATAACCAACATTGATTCGGCGCAAGATGCTGCACTTGCATTGAAGCCATTGGCAGGGGAGTGGGCATTTTTGCTTTTCGCAATTGGTATCATTGGCACGGGATTGTTGGCGGTGCCGATTTTGGCAGGAAGTGGCGCGTATGCGCTTAGTGAGCTTATGAATTGGAATAATGGTTTGGAAGAAAAATTTTCCAAGGCTAGGGGTTTTTATTTGGTTATTATTTTTTCTATTTTTGTGGGACTTGCGATGAATTTCTTAGGTATTAATCCTATTGCTGCATTGTATTGGTCAGCCTTTCTAAACGGAGTTATTGCTTTTCCTCTTCTTGCAATCATAATGAAAATTGGAGGTGACAAGAAAATAATGGGAAGCGAAACTAATCCACTTTGGGTAAAAATATTTGGATGGTTGGCGGTGGTAGTGATGGCACTTGCCCTTGTTGGGATGATAATTGTAAACGTGATTTAAAAATATGTTTGAGATAAGAATTGTACAGTATTTCAACAGAATTGGTTCAAGGAAATTTGATGATTTTTTGGCACTGATAAATTCTATAAGATTTCTTGCGTTTTTTTGGTTTGCAATTGTGATAATTGCAATAGTTAAGCATCCTGAAATAATAAATTATTTTCTTGCAGCTGTTGCAATTGTTGCAATTTTGCATTTTGGCATTACGGAGGGGATTATAAAACACTTGCTGCTGTATTTTATTCCTAAGAGAAAACGTCCATATGTTGCATATCCAGACTTGATAAAATCGATTGGAAAAAAATTCAGCGACTCTTCATTCCCATCGAGTCATATGGCGAGTACTGTTGCAATGCTTTTTGTTATTGTTTCTTTTTATCCATCTTTATTTTTTCTATCAGTTACATTTGTTTTGATTATGGCTTTTTCCCGTTTACACAGCGGAATGCATTATCCTTCGGATATTTTGGCGGGAATCGTTCTTGGTTTACTGTACGGTTGGATAGCAATGGAAATATTAAAAAGTGTATCCTGAATTACTTTATGAACCTTACAAACCTTAAAAACTTTTTAACTATTGTATGAAAATATTTATTGATTTTGACGACGTCATTTTTAATACAAAAAAATTCAAGACAGATTTTAAAAATATGTTTATTGAAAATGGCATTTCAGATGAAATTTTTGATAAATATTATAATGATCCAAATGATCCACGTGCAATTAAAACATTTGATCCTTGGCGACAAATAGAATGTATTTATAACAATGAATCTGGAATAGATAAGGAAAAACTTAACAAACTGGTGTATGAATTTATCGCGGATATGTCTGCGTATATATTTGCAGATGTTGCTGATTTTGTGCGAGCTGTGGGCGCGGAAAATATTTCTATTGTATCATTTGGAGAGCGCGAGTTTCAAACAAAGAAAGTATTAAATTCTGGCATTGGAAAATTCATTCCAAAGATTGTTATCACAGATACTTCCAAGGCAGAAGCTATTGCTAAAATTTTGGAAAATGAAAAAGGGAACTCATCAGAAGGTATGTTTTTTCTTGATGATCGCGTTGAACAAATTCACAATATTAAAGAAAACTTTCCCGACATGATTACTATCCTAATAAAGCGTCCAGAAGGTCGTTATCAAGAAATGCAAAAAGAGGATTGTTGCGATCACGAAGTGCATAATCTCAAAGAAGCCCAAAAAATAATAGAATCATATGCATGATGAATTTTTGTTAGTATTATTTTTTCAACATTGAAAATTTAATGAAAATTGTGAATTGAAAATTGAAAATTATTTATTTATGGATATTAAAAAACTGCAACAATTTTTGGATGAAAACGGTTTGCCCAAGTTTCGCTTGGGGCAAATTCAGAAAGCCATCTTTACAGATGGTGTTTTTTCGTTTGGCGAAATAACAACATTGTCTAAGGAGTTAAGAGAGAAAATGGAAAAGGAGCTGCGATTGCTTTCTTTTGAAATAGAAAAAGTTTTGACAGCTAAAGACGGGCAATCAATAAAGGCGCTCTTGAAATTGCACAGTGGTGACCTGATTGAAACAGTTTTGATTTCACCCAAACCTGGCATTTGGTCGGCTTGTATTTCTTGTCAGGTTGGTTGTGCGATGGGGTGTCGATTTTGCGCAACTGGTAAAATGGGATTCAAGCGTGATCTTACTGCTGAAGAAATTACCGATCAAATTTTGTTTTGGAAACAATATCTAAAAAAGAATTCTTCCGATTTGTTTGAAAATTGTGAATTGAAAATTGAAAATTGCGATGTGAATAACATCGTGTACATGGGAATGGGGGAGCCATTTAATAACTGGAAAGAGGTTTCTGAAAGTATAAAAATTTTGACTGACGAAAAACTTTTTGGTTTTGGTTCTCGCAGTATTTCAGTTTCAACTTCAGGCATCGCTGAAGGAATCGAAAGAATGGCAAATGAATTTCCTCAAGTAAATCTGGCAATCTCGCTGCATTTTGCGAGCAATGAAAAACGCAACCGCTTTATGCCGATTAATAAAAAGGATAACTTGGAAAATTTAAGAGATGCGCTGAAAAAATATTTCACCATCACTAAGCGTAAAGTTTTTTTGGAATATATAATGTTGGATGGAATAAATGACACAGCACTTGATGCAAAATTGCTTGCTGATTTTATATACTCAATTGGCAATACGCATCTTCTGCATATGAATCTTATTCGATACAATATGACATCGGAAGAGCTCAAGCCATCTTCAAAAACTCGCACGCAACTTTTCAAACAGGAGCTTGAAAAGCACAATATTAACGCCACTATCCGAAAAAGCCTCGGCGAGGAAATCGAAGCCGCTTGTGGACAACTTGCGGGGAAGTAGATAGTATAAGGTATTTTGTAGAATGTAGAATGTATAATGTATCATAAAACAGCCTGAAGATGGCTGTTTTATGGGTTGGGGTTGACTTTTTTAAAATAAATTGTTAACATCTACTGTCCGTTGGGGCAAATAAAAAATAGGGAGGCTACTATGCCAAGCGTAAAAGAATCTGATTGTGGTATGTGTGCTCAGAGTAATATTGTTCGTGAAATTTCTGGGCAGTTTCGTGATTTTGATGCAGATGAAATTCATGGAACATGTGGCGTACCATTGTGTTCCAAATGCATTGGGACAGGAAGATATTTGGACACGCCTGAATTTCTGGCACTGTCAAAAGAAGTATCCAGGATAAGAAGTCAAAACCTTAGCATTCAAATGAAAGCCAAAGAAAATAAAAACTGGAGAATTGAGGTTGAAGCTAATAATGAACTCCTGGTGGAAATTGCAAGAAAGGCATTGGAGATAGTAGGTGGGCCAGTTGAAAATTGTCTTGCAATAAAACTCATCAGAGGTGAATGGCAGTAAGAGAGGAGGCCGTGTCAAAAATGACGCGGCCTTCAAAATTATTTCATAAGCTCAAAATGTTTCAGGGTTGGAATGATATTTGGCGCAAGATTTTCTGGAAGATTGTTTATATCTAGCCATGCATGTTCGTGCACTTCTTTATGTGGAATTATTTCTCCTGTAAAGTCGGCGAGAAAATGCACAAGGATAATATCAAGAGTTTCACCATCTTTTTCTTTGGTTGTGTGAAGTAAGAATGGTTCGGAATTTGTAATCTTGATATTTATTCCCATCTCTTCTTTTGCTTCCCGAGTTGCAGTTTCAATGAGATTTTCATTTTCTTCGACTATACCACCGCAAAACTTCCAAAAAGTATCTTTACCTGAAATGTTGAGGAGCGTTTTTCCGTCCTTGAAAATTACTGGTCCTGATGCAATTATAACTTTGTTCATATAGTTTTTAGAGGCTTAATGTTTGAAAATTGAGACATTGGAAATTTATTGGAAATTGGAAATTGAGATTTGGAAATTTTGACGCTGAGTTTATTTCGCAAATCTACAAATTTTTTACTAAATACGTATCCTGCAGACGGTATCCGTTTTTTCGATAATATCCACGAACGCCAACTCCTGAAATTACTACAATCTTGCCAATACCAAATTCTTCTTTGGCAATTCTCTCCGCTTCAAGTAATAATTTCTTTCCAAGGCCGATGTGTTGTGGAGAGGTTGAGTCTTGGGTGTCGATCTTTGTTAATTTTCCGTAAGTATGAACTTCTCTAATGATAGCTGCATTTTTGAGAGCAGGTAATAACTTGTATAATTTGTCATTCCCGTGAAAACGGGTCTTGATGCCCCTTGAGGGTAAATCCAAGTTTTTAAGATTAGTTTGTGTGAGACTGGATTCCGGATCAAGTCCGGAATGACACAACCCAGGGATGCGTAAACGCAGAAGAGCAAATAATTTTTTCTTGCCCGCCTCGACTCGCGGAGACGTCCGCTCGTCGACGCGAGGCGGGTCCGGTGAAACATATTGCAGGAAAATTTCCGTGCCATCCGAGGCTTTGTAATCTATTCTGTCTAAGATTATTTCATTTTGAGTGGTACCCGCCCGCAACGCTTCGCGTAGCGATGCGGGCGGGGATCCTGCACCAACTTCTCTGCAACGAATGCAGGGACAATGAGATTGGGGGATGATAATTTGTCTAAGATTGGAAACAGTGGGTCCAGCTATGATTGACGGAGTGGGTACGTCGCGAATAAGACGGGCAATGCGCACATATGGCACAATTGCTTCGTTTTTTATCTTCACTACAAGCTTCTCAAACGCTTGGTTTGTCAGTGGGACGTACTTTTTTTTCTTCCAGATGTCGTATAGCTCACTGTTTTTTAAAACGACTGTTGGGTATATTTTGAGCATATCAGGTTGAAATTTAGGGCCTTCAAAAAGGGCCTTAAACATCTCAAAATCGCGCTTTGGGGTGGATCCTGGTAGTCCTGGCATCATATGATAGTTTATCTTGAAACCACTGTCCTTGAGCATTTTGGTGGCATCTATGGTGCTTTGGATGAGGTGTCCACGCTTGTTTAATTCAAGCACGTCGTCGTATATGCTTTGCACACCAAGTTCAACTCTGGTGCAACCAAGTTGGCGAAAATTAAAAATTTCTTTTTCATCAATATAGTCCGGTCGCGTCTCCAAAGTGAGCCCAATAATCCTATGCTTGGCAGTTTCATTTTTCTTCTGTTGGTATAAAAGCTCTTCATCGGGCGTCCTTGCTGACTTTATAAACTTTATAACTTTACGAACTTGAGTATATTCATTCGCTCCCTGAAAACATCTGGTAATAAATTTTTTCTGATACGACTTTGGCAAAAAAGAAAATGTTCCACCCATCACAATTAATTCTATTTTATCTGTGCGGTGGCCATTAAGTTCCAATGAGCGCAAGCGATTTTGCATTTGGCGATAGGGATCAAACTGCGAATCAATTGCGCGCATCACGGCTGGTTCATTGGAAAGATAACTCTTAGGCATATCTTTTTCGCTGGGGCAATAAATACATTTACCAGGACAGGGATATGATTTGGTAAGCACCGCCACCACAGCCACACCGGATTGGGTGCGAATCAAGCGACTCATCAAAGCTTCCTCAAATTTTTCACTGCGTTTAATTTTCTTTTGCTCGACTAATTTGTTATATCTATCTCGCAGATCAGCATTGGTCGGCATGGCAACGCCAAATTTTTTGCACAGACTTTTTTTGAGTTTGCCAAAATCTCCCTGATTTTCAGAAAGCTCGGAGATTGCACTTATTATGTATTTATCGTAAGGTAAATTCATGATTGTTTTAGAAAATTTTGAATTTCGAATTTTGAATTTCGAATCAAATCTGAATGAT